>CERP01011569.1_pt1 | contig 75120 bp, 77 predicted proteins | sample 530801 | NCBI WGS metagenome assembly CERP01 (sample SAMEA2620991, study PRJEB7988) | marine metagenome | biome: marine biome (ENVO:00000447); feature: surface water layer (ENVO:00002042); material: "saline water (ENVO:00002010), including plankton (ENVO:xxxxxxxx)" | depth 5 m | reverse complement strand
GTGAACTTTAAAGATACGAGACTCGCTGCTTTTTCATAGATGCTAGAAAAAATAGGGCAAGCAAGTGCCAAACCCAATGTTTTGGCCTATTTGCGAGCCTGCCTGTCGTGCCTTTGGCAGGTGGGCTCGCCAAATCTTTTGATTTAAGACTACTTTTTTATTTTATATTTAGAAAGTCGTAGTCCTTCGGTAGGCTTTAGGAAAATAACATCATATAAAATGCAAAAGATTTGCGTTTAAAAAATAAAGGAACTGCTTCTTTCCAAATTTCATTAGCAAACTTAAATTATAAATGAAGAAAAAGAAACTCAATTTAAGAGATTTAAGATCAAGTTCAGAAGCAGCACATAGTCACGACGATGGTCACGATTATAGTGGTCAACCCAATAATTACAAAGCCTACATTCCAGCAATAATTAGTTTTGCGATGTTGATTATTGGCATTGCACTAGACTATTTTAATACTATTTTTTTTACGGATTGGCTACGCATTATTTGGTACACAATTGCCTATTTGCCTGTTGGATTTCCTGTTTTAAGGGAAGGTCTGAATAGCATTAAAAAAGGCGATGTTTTTACGGAGTTTTTCCTAATGTCAATAGCCACAATTGGTGCATTCATCATTGGCGAATATCCCGAGGGGGTTGCAGTCATGTTATTTTATGCAGTGGGAGAATTGTTCCAAAATGCAGCGGTTAACCGAGCAAAGACCAATATTAAAGCCTTACTTGACGTAAGACCAAATGAAGCTTCGGTGTATCGGAATGGGGACTATATTTCCGTAAATCCTGAAACGGTTGAAATAGGTGAAAAAGTCCAAGTTCGTGTTGGCGAAAAAATACCTTTGGACGGTATTTTGCTATCGGAAAAAGGGTCATTCAACGCCGCGGCTTTAACTGGCGAAAGCAAACCAGAAACTATTGCAAAAGGCGAAAAAGTCTTTGCCGGAAGTATCAATATGGGTGGAGTAATTGAAATTGAAACAACCAAAGAATTTAAGGATAGTTCAATTGCCCGAATTCTTGATATGGTACAGAATGCAACCGCCCGGAAATCAAAAACTGAATTATTTATTAGAAAGTTGGCACGTATTTATACTCCAATTGTTGTGTTTTTGGCAATAGGAGTTACCTTTTTACCTTACTTTTTTGTAGACGATTACGTTTTTAGGGATTGGTTGTACCGGGCATTGATATTTTTGGTTATATCGTGTCCTTGTGCATTGGTTATCTCTATTCCGTTGGGGTATTTTGGCGGATTAGGAGCTGCTTCCAAGAATGGAATTCTATTTAAAGGAGCTTCTTTTCTCGATGCGATGACCAAAATAAATATGTTGGTAATGGACAAAACCGGCACTATTACCAAAGGTGTTTTCAAAATTAAAGAAGTTAAGGCTATCGGTTGGAATGAAACCGAATTTATGAAATATCTAATGGCGATGGAGGAACAATCAACACACCCAATCGCAAAAGCTATTTTAGAATACAAAGCAGAAGGTTCCGATTACTACGCTACGGAAGTTTCAGAAATTGCCGGTAAAGGCTTAAAAGGAAGTGTAAATAATAAGATTGTTTTGGTTGGAAATAAAGCGTTGATGACAGCCAACAATATTGAAGTTTTATCGGAAACGGAAAATATTGTAGAATCGATTGTTATGGTAGCCATAGATAATAAGTTTGCAGGCTATGTAGTAATTGCAGATGAATTGAAAGACGATGCAAAGGTAACAATAATCAATTTACAAAAAGTAGGAATTGAAAACATTATGATGCTTTCGGGCGATAAGGATTCCATAACCCAAAAGGTCGCTTCCGAATTAAATATCATGCAAGCCAAGGGCGGATTATTGCCCGAGGACAAATTGAATGAAGTTGAAATTCTAAAGAAAAATCCAAAAAACAAAATTGCATTCATTGGCGATGGAATTAACGATGCACCAGTTTTGGCAGCAAGTGATGTTGGAATTGCTATGGGTGGTTTAGGAAGTGATGTGGCGATTGAGACGGCAGATGTAATTATTCAGACCGACCAACCTTCGAAAATTGTGAGAGCAATTAAAATAGGTCGTTCGACACGTAAAATAGTTTGGCAAAACATAGGCTTGGCCTTTGGCGTAAAGGTTATTGTACTGATTTTAGGCGCAGGCGGTTTAGCAACAATGTGGGAAGCAGTTTTTGCCGATGTTGGTGTGGCTTTATTAGCAATCTTAAACGCGGTACGGTTACAGAAAATGAAGTGGGATTGACCTTCTGAATAAAAAAGGTTTTTATAACTTCAATATTCGATAAAAGAAAATCCAACGCTACGAACCATACATAGCCACAATGGCTACAGCCAACCCATCGCCAAAAAAGTAAAGGAATATGTCTCTGCCAAAACACCCGTTGCAATTACAACAACACCGGAAAACTACGCGGCTTATGACAGTAATGTGCACAACATCCTGGCACCACCCTATAATTTCTTAGAAATCGATGCTGGACAATCTGCTTTAAAGGGCTTACCTTTTATTTAGGCTTGGAAGGTCGGTATTGTCAATCGTTAAAAAGAATGCTTTAGGTTTGTAAGGCGCTAACGTGGATTATGTTTTGGTATCCTACATTTTGCCCACCGGTTACCTCTTCCCTCTATTTCTACTGCTGTTCTTTTTAGAATGGGTATTCACTTTAGTGCCGGCATTCCGTCCACGGCTGTGGCGTTGTGCCTTTTGTCGTTTCTTTTCTTCCTCTGCTTCTTTTACGTCTGCCATGGTTTCTGTGGGCTGAAAGTTGGGGAGAGTTTTGGGCTGAAGGCGCTCGCCGATTAACTTTTCAATATCCTTTAAATAGCCAACCTCATCGAGACTTACCAAAGAAAGCGCTTCCCCACTGGCCCCTGCCCTTCCGGTACGGCCAATGCGGTGAACGTAATCTTCGGAAACGTTTGGCAATTCAAAATTGATTACGTGCGGCAACAATGGAATATCAAGGCCACGGGCTGCAATATCCGTTGCAACCAGAACACGTACTTTCCCTTCCTTAAATCCGGACAATGCTCTGGTACGCGCGCCTTGGCTTTTATTGCCGTGAATGGCGGCAGAAGTAATTTTCGATTTTTCAAGTTTTTCGCTCAAACGGTTTGCGCCGTGTTTGGTGCGGGTAAAAACCAAAACCTGTTGCCAATTGCCTTCAGAAATAAGTTTTATGATCAAATCTGTTTTTTGGGCTTTATCGACCCTATAAACGGTTTGGTCTATCTTTTCAACCGTGGTATTTTCCGGTGTTGCTTCCACCAAAACGGGATGCTGCAAAAACTCATTGGCCAGCTTTTTTATTTCCTTTGAAAAGGTTGCTGAAAACAATAAATTCTGTCTTTTTGAAGGCAAAAGAGCGAGAATCTTTTTAATATCGCGTAGAAAGCCCATATCGAGCATTCTGTCGGCTTCGTCCAAAACAAGGATTTCTACTTTTGAAAGGGAGAGCGCATTTTGGTTTTCCAAATCGAGCAACCTGCCCGGGGTCGCCACCAAAATATCCACGCCATTTCGAAGGGCACGAATCTGGGGATTGGCGCCCACGCCGCCAAAAATAACGGTGGAGCGGAGGTCTGTAAATTCGCTGTATTCCCTAAACTCATCCTGCACCTGTGCGGCGAGTTCGCGGGTGGGGGTGAGTATCAAGGCGCGAACGGGGCGTTTTCTCAATGCGGGTTCGCCGTTCAATATTTGGAGCATCGGCAAGGCGAAGCCTGCGGTCTTCCCGCTACCGGTCTGGGCGGAGGCCAAGACATCTTTACGTTCCAAGATTAGAGGGATTGCTTTTTGTTGAATTGCCGAAGGCGTTTCATATCCTTTTTTGCTGATTGCTTTCAGCAGGGCATCGGACAGCCCAAGTGCTTTAAATGACATTTTTTAGATATTAGATTTTAGACATAAGACTTAAGATTGAATGACCTAAGACTTGAGACCAAAAAAATGAGTATTATATGATTTTGATTATTTGTGACCGCTGCGCTTGGAGATAGTATATCGCGGCGCTTTTAGATTTCGGTCTTTTTAAGAACCATTAAAACTAAGAAGACGGTTTTAATAAGCGGCGAAGGTACGGCTAATTTTCTCCACGGTGACTTTTCTTTTATTTCTCTTATAAAAACCTTTTAAATTTCACGAATTACAGAAACCCAAAACCTTTAAATGTTTTCTCGCCGTACGGGCAGGAACTATATTTGCTGGAAATAAACCTTAAATGAAAACCATGAAAAATTCTACACATTCAGTTAAAAAAGCAATCCTAATTTTTTCAGTTTGTCTGGGTGCCATTTTTGTCTCCAAGGCACAAAATTTTGAGTACAAAACCACCGGAACCGATTTTATACTTTACGACCTTGCCATTCCCGAAGGTCAGAACGATATAGCATACGCCGCAGGCTCCAAATTTACTTTTGATACCGAGGGAATTATTATAAAAACCGTTGATGGCGGCGAGACCTGGACCACCATCTATCCCACCAGCGGTACTTCGCCGAGTTTTGAAAAGATTGAGTTTGTAAGTGAAACCAAAGGTTTTGTGGCTGGATACGACCTATTTATGAAAACCGAGGACGCCGGCGCCACTTGGACGCCTATGACCGTGGGTACCGACGTTTATCTTTACAACAACCTTTCCTTTTACGATGAAAACATTGGCTTTGTCTCGGCGCAGTTAAATGACGCTCCCTTTTTTGCAATATACCTCACAACAGACGGAGGCGATACCTGGACCGCCGCGACCGATGTAATGGATGCAGGGGGAATTAACGTGGGATATGCAGACCAGACTACACTGTATTCCGTAGGTGCCGATGAACGCATCGCAAAATCTACTGACGGGGGCAATACGTGGACACAGATCTATTCAGGAGTTATCCAGAATTATTTTCTGTCGCTCCATTTTAAGGATGCCGATAACGGAGTAATAGCTGGGGAAGATGGCTTGCTCAAAACCACCCACGACGGAGGCAGTACCTGGAGCGATTTTACCACTGGCTACCACCATTTTTACGCCTTGGCGTATAAAGGGGACCAATTGATGGCTGGGGGAACTGATACCGATATTTATTTTTCTGAAGACAACGGTGCCAATTGGAACCAAATATTTGTGGGCAACGGCCAAAACCAATTGTACGAAATTGCATTTTTCGAAAATGGCTCTGGCCTAATCTGCGGCTCTGGCGGAGTGATGCTAAAGTTTGACGATGTGTTTTTGGGAACCAATGACCATCAATTGATTGACGAATCCCTAATCGGTTTTTACAATGAGCACACCCAGAATTTCGAGATCCGCGCTTCCAAGGGAAAATTGGATACTGTTCAACTTTTCAACCTAAATGGCCAACTTTTGGGAACTTATGAAAATGAAAATGAACTGTGCCAGATAAAGGCCGCGCATCTGGCCAACGGCTTGTACATAGTCCATGTTTTAAGTGAAGGCAGAACAAGCAGTCTAAAAGTTTTGAAAAGATAGGAAATTTTGAAAGATTTGAGAAAGCCGCACTATATCGCGGCTTTCCTTATTTTGGAAAGCCCCTTAAATATTCTGGATTTTTACCATCACCATTTCCACCATCAAATCGCATTTTTGGTTTCCAAATTCATAGATAGAGGCATCGTGGGTATTTTTATATAATTCTTCCTTCAGTAATTTCTTGGCCCGATGCAGGCGCACCTTTACATTGCTGTCGCTTAATTTTAGACAGGTCGCAATTTCCGGATTGGAAAGTCCCTCTACTTGGTGCATAACAAATACAACGCGGTACTTTTCTGGCAACCTGTCCACCGCCTCTTCAATCAAATGGTGGGTCTGGGTTCTAATAGTATGCTTTTCTGGGTTCATCTGGTTTGGATCTGGCAAATGGAAAACGTTGTCTAAGCGTTCCGTTTTTCCGTAATTATTGGTTTGTCTTTTGTTCTTTCGTATTTGCTGCAAGGCTTCATTTATGGCAATCCGAATGAGCCAGGTAGAAAATGAGGCTTCATAGTTGAATTGTTCCAACTTGGTATAGGCCTTAACATAGGCATCCTGCATAATATCCTTAACGTCATCTTCTGAACGGATGTAACTTCGAACCACCCTAAACAGCCGCTGGTTATACCGTCGCAATAAAATTTCAAATAGTTCCTTCTCCCCTTGCAAAACCCTTTCAACAATAGTGGAATCGGGCAATTTAGTCAAGGTAAATGATTCGAGATGGTTTGCTTTCATACTATGTTCTTTCCCTTTTGATGCCATAAGCTGCCTAAAGTTACAAATTTTGTAACCGCGACCCGTCCATGGCATCAAACCTATAGAACCAAAAAATTCATTTAATCATGGCAACAGTAACAAAAACTTCGGAAATCCACAATATCCAGAACCTCCTAAAAGCGGTGTTCATCATCGTACCCATAGTTGCGGGCTTGGACAAATTCTTCAACATTTTGGCGCAGTGGGATACCTATCTGGCCCCCGCTACTTTGGAAATGCTTCCCTTTAGCGGCGAAACCTTTATGAAAATAGTTGGTATAATCGAGATTGTGGCAGGTATAATCGTAGCCATCCGCACCCAGATAGGCGCCTATATCGTTTCACTCTGGCTGCTACTTATTGCGCTCAGCCTCATTTTTACATGGCACCACCCCGATGTTGCCGTACGCGACATCGTGATGGCCATTAGCGCCTTTATTCTGGCCAAATTAAGTACGCCCGCGTCAAATGCAGGCTAAGCGCTAATTTTATTTGCTTGTATTGCAAACTTCCCTTCGGAAAAAAATTCCAAAGGGAAGTTTCGTATTAAATGAAAGGTGACTGCTATCTTTAAATATTATAATATATTGATTTCAAGACGCTTTGGCTCGTACGCTATTTTGAATTTTTATTCGGTATTTTCTATTTCCAAAAAAATAGTCGTACATTTAAAATCAACAAACAACCCATCACAACCAAAATGAAACGACTATTACTCTTTGTAGTATTAGCGTGCGTTTCGTGGAGCAGTCTTCCCCAAACTCCTTCCAAAACAAAAGAAGACACGCTTAAAAATTCCGCTCGGGAAGCAATTCCGGGGGTTGAAGATACGCTTCAGCAGTACAAAAATTTCAAAAAAACCATTCAGCTTTCCCAAAAAAACAAGGATTTCCAGGCTCTTGGCGAGGCCTATATCGGGTTGGCGAAATGGCACGAGGACCATACCGTGCTGGATTCTTCCATCGTTTATTTGAAGAAGGCCATTTCGGTTTACGAAAAACAGAAAATGACCAAAAAGCTGGCAGACACCTATCTCCTGTTGGTTATGAATTACAGCGGCACGGCCGAATACGACAAGGGTTCCGAAGTCGTTTACAAAGCATTGGCACTCTACGAAAAAACAGGCGACCAGCGCGGCATTGGGCAATGCTACACAAAAATTTGCGATCTACTTTATTATTCGGACAGCTATGCCGAAGGGGCGGAATACTGCAAAAAAGCAATCGCAATCCAGCAGAAAAACGGGTATGAGGAAGACTTGGCGCTCTCCTATCGCCGGCTTGCCGAAAACCAATTGTTTTTGGGAAATCTGGACGAAAGTTTGGCGAGCATGAATACCGCCATCAACACGTATAAAAAGATTGGCGAAACGGGGCCACCGCTATTGGCGTGTTACAACGGCCGCGGAAATATCTATAAATATATGGAGCGTTACGAGGAAGCCATTGCCGATTACAACCGCTGCTACGAGGGCGCGAAAGCCATAGGGCTGGAGCGCTATATGATGCCCCCCACCGCAAACATTGGGCACGTATATATTTTGCAGGGAAAATACGCCGAGGCCCTACCCTCCAATCTGCGCGCCATTGAAATTATGAAACGCATAGGCAACACCAAAAATCTTTGGGAAAACTATATGCACGTTTCCAACATTTACAGTGAATTGGGCGACTATAAAAATGCCTTGGAATATCACGAATTATACGAACAAGGCCATACGGAATACCTCAACACCATCATTGCGCGTAAGGACAGCGAGTTGCAAGTAAAATATGAAACGGCCCAAAAGGATATGGAAATCATGGACAAAGAGGCCAAGATTGCACAACAGCGAAAAACCCAAACCCTTTATATTGTCTTGGCCGGAATGCTTGCAATTATACTGTTTGGAATGTTTTTTACACTGAGAAATATTCGCAAGAAGCGAAAAGCGCTGGCCACGTTAAATGCCGAACTGGATGCAAAGAACAAACAAAACGAACTGCTGCTAAAAGAAATTCACCACCGCGTAAAGAACAATCTGGAAATGGTGAAAAGCCTCATTGCCCTACAATCGGCAAAACTGGAGGACGGGGCAAGCAAGGAAGCCATGCTCGCCAGCCAGAACCGCGTACAGAGTATGGGTATTATCCACCAAAAGCTGTATCAGGGCGAAAATTTGGGCAGTATAGAAATGAAGGATTATTTTATGAATTTAAGCGAAGGTATTTTGGATACATTCAATGCCGAGGAAAAGGTGAAAATAGAATGCGCCATGGACAATCTCAACCTGGACGTGGACACAGCGGTTCCCATTGGCCTTATTGTAAATGAACTTTTGACCAACGCCTTAAAATACGCTTTTCCGGAAGGGGAAAAAGGAAAGATAAACATCAGTTTAAAACAGGAAAACGAAAGACTATTTCTAAAAGTCTCAGACAATGGCATTGGGAAGACCAAAGATTCAAAACCTCAGGGCACTGGTTTTGGCACACAGCTAATCCAACTGCTCACACAACAACTTAACGGCACCATAACCGAAGAACACATTAATGGCACCACGGTTTTCTTCAACTTTAAGAACTTTAAAATTGCTTGATGGACAAAGCCGTAAAAATATTAATTGTAGAGGACGAAATGGTAATTGCCGCAAATATTTCGCTGCAGTTAAGCGAGTTGGGCTATGAGATAACGGGCATACTTCCGCAGGGCGACGAAGCCATTTCGCATATACAGATTAACAGGCCCGATATTATATTGTTGGATATTCGGCTCAAGGGCGATTTGGACGGTATTGAAACGGCACAAGCAATCCACAAGATACACCCTATCCCCATTATTTATTTAACGGCAAATGCTGACGAGGCACATTTTAACCGCGCCAAGGAAACGCATCCGTATGCCTTTATTTCAAAACCCTTTAAAAAACTTGATCTGCAACGCGCCATTGAATTGACCGTTGACAGAATTTCGTTGGAAAAAGATTCAGAAAACGGCAATGGGCCAACGGCCGCCACCGGAAACGATACCGACTTTATTCTGAATGACAGAATTTTTGTGCGCCATAACGAAAGGATGCTGAAAATAGACATCAAGAATATTCTCTATATTGAGGCAGACCGCAATTATTGCCGCATATTTTCGGAAGGCAGGGAATATCTCTTGGTGATGACCCTCAAGGATATTGATGAGAAACTTCCCCAGAAACACTTCCTCAGAATACACCGCTCCTATATTATCAATCTTTCCCGAATAGACGAAGTGGCTGGCACCCATGTAGTTATAGCCAAAAAAGCCATCCCGATGAGCAGGGCGATGCGCACGGAGCTCCTTAAACGGTTGCAAACTATTTAAACGCAGGCAAGTCTTATTCGGGCAACGCACACATCCTCTATAACATATTGATAACCTACACTTTAAAATTCAAAATTCAGGCTATTATTTTCAAATAGCGTCTTCGCAATAGGCCCAGTCCACTTTTTATTCTTCGGGAACAAATATTATCCCTTCGGACAACCCCAACCCCTTTTCATCCTAACTCACTTGTTTTCAGATAGTTTATTCAATTCCTTTGGTATAAACCATAAATAAATAGAATTATGAAAACACTTAGCACCATTATTATTTTCTGTTTCCCATTATTAATTGGTTTTCAGGCCACGGCCCAAATACACAAAAAGGGTGGGGCGGAATATCTGGGACCGGACTGGTACCGGACTGTCGAAAACTTTAATAACAGTCCCCTTCCGGTCGTTCCCATAGACTATGTTCCCTATGCATTGCGAAGGGTGGAAAAAGCGGAGCAACTTCCTTCTTCTGATGTGTTCCATACAAACGAAACATCCAGAGTTTCTCTGGCAGATGAAAAGAGACGTGATTCAATGCAACTAAAAAACAAGTTGCAGAAACAGAAGCTCGCGATAAAAAATAATAACCAATAGATAAATAATTCTGAGAACGCATGAAAAAATTACTCTTTTTAGGACTTGCAATAGTCCTTTCCGTGGCAGCTTGCCAACAACAGGAAAAGCGCTACACCCAACAATCGCCTGAAATAAATTCATTAAAAGAAGTTATTGCATCGTATGAAAACCGCGATTGGGAAGCATTGGTAAGCCACTACGCAGATACGGCCAAGATAATGTACAATGTAGTTGAAGAAGATGGAAAAACACTGGCTCAACTAATGACAATGCACAAAGAAGACGCAACTATCTTTTCAGACTGGAAATATGTAGATGATGAATCTGAATATGAAATGGTAGTGACCGATAAGGGCAAAACCTATGTAAACTTCTGGGGCCTCTGGAAAGGCACACTCGCGGCCACCAACAAGACATATACCATTCCTACACACATTACGGCCCAATTTGTAGATGGCAAAATCGTAAAGGAATTTGGCTATTGGGACCTTTCAAAAATAATGCTGGATATGCAGGCTCTGCAAGAGGCCGATAAAAGTTCTGCCGAAGCAAGTGAAATGGACGGCGCCACTACCCCTGAAGCAGCGGGCGAACAGTAATTACCCAGGCCTAACGGGCATTACAAGTGAGGATGTAGTTAACCCGTTAGGTCTAATTTAAAACCAAAATTATGAAAACAGTAGGTATCATAGGAGGCTCTGGCTTTATAGGAAGTTACACCACCAAGAAATTTCTGGAAGAAGGATACAATGTAAAAGTATCTGTAACCGACATCAAAAAGAGCGAAAAGTACCAACATCTCTTCAGTCTGGCAAATTCCGACAACCTCAACATCAGCGGGCTGAAGGTAGAGGACTTGGAAGTGTTGAAAGATTTTGTGAGCGATTGCGAAATTGTAATCCACGGCGGCACGCCCTTTCAACTGGATGTAAACGATCCGCAAAAAGAGCTCTTTGACCCCACCATCAAGGGCACCGAAAACTTTTTGGAAGCCATTAAGGATGCGCCTTTAATTCAAAAAGTGGTTTTCATAGCCTCGGTGGCAGCCTATAACACCAACTTTCCATTAGCGGCATACGGCAAGACCACCACCGATTCCTTTGATGAAACCGATAAAAAATACATAAGCGTCGAAAGCCATCCGTATGCACAGGCCAAGTTTATGGCCAACCAAACGGTGGAAAACTTTATAAAGAAAAACCCAAATCTTTCCTTTGTAATCACTTCGGTATCGCCGGTTGGGGTTATGGGGAAATCTCTGTCAAATAGGGAAGATTCTACTTCCACTGGAATGCAGTTTCTCTTTAAGAACAAAATTGCCCCCAATCCATTTGTGCAAATGCTTTATGACACCAATCCCGAAATGGCCGTAGTAGATGTTAACGATGTAGCGGAAGCCATTTTTAAAGCCGCAACAATTTCCGGCCTGCACGGCAAAAACTATTTGCTGAGCAGCGAAAGTTACCCAGTGAGCGATATGAGCTTAATGCTGAACCACAAAGAACCGAAAAGCAAAGGAAACATAATTTACAAAAACCAATTGGCAAGGCACGATCTGGGCGTGAAATTCAGACCAGTTCAAGAGACTTTAAACAGTTATTCAAAATAGTAAAAAGAAAAGAGTTATTGAGTTATTGAGTTATTGAGTTATTTATGAAAACCCATTAATGAGCTATAAACCAACAATATAAAACCAAATATTAACCAAATAAATACATAAAAATGAAAACAACAATTCTATCGGCAATGCTACTCATAGCTTTCATTGCCACAGCACAGAAAAAGAACGGAACGGTCTATATTGAGCATCCGGCAATTGATGTAGTTAATGATTTCACCAAAGCATCGGCAGCGGGCGACAGAGCCAAAATGGCGAGCTACCTGACCGACGACTTCAAGGCCTATAATGGTACTTCAGACAACGACAACGACAAGGGGATGGATAAGGAAGCCTTTCTGGACAACCAAATGCTTTACCACGATAATTTGGACTACTATGCCATTGAGACATTTCCCGGCTCCTACCCAGATGCCATAGAGTATAAAAAGGACAATCCGGATGGCGATGTGTGGGTACAGACCTGGGATTTAATAAAGGGCGTCCACAAAACCACTGGCGTGAAGATTGATGCCGCTTCGCACCGGCTTTATACCCTTACCAAAAACAGTAAAATAAGCAGGCTCATCACATACAAAAACGACGGGGTAATTGATGAAATACGCTCCAGTTTTTCCGACAGGAAAAACGGCACAATCTACAACCACCACGATTTTATAAATACAGTGAGGAAAATGATGTACGCCATCGAGAACAACGACTGGGACAAGGCATACAGTTTTTATGATAAAGACGCCCGGTTTGTCGATTCGAGTTCACCCGATTTCAAGAGCATTTCGCTGGCAGAGCAGAAAGCCATAGACAAGCAGATACTGGACAAATTTGACGTAGCCAGTATTGATGTGGTGGGCTATCCCGATTATTTACATTACGAAATGGGTGATGCCCACGTAGTGCAGTCCTGGTGGAACATCAACTTTATGCGCAAATCGGACAAAAAAGCAATCACGGTCCCCATCCACTACCAAATGTATTTTAATGAGGATGGTAAGATAACCAGTGAAACCGCCTATTACAACCCGAAATTGTTGGATTAGAGCGAAATCGAGGCGAAATCGAAAGCGAAATCGAAATCGAAATCGAAATCGAAAGATGAAGCTGTAAACGAAGTTGGAAATATTGCGGAAATGACAAGCATTGCAAATTCGTCCTACGTCCTAAAGTCTTAAGTCAAAAGAAACTCCCCGGTTTATAAAGCGAAACAATTCAATTTTAACCCGTTTCCGCCTATCGTGGAAACACAAATTTAAAATCATGAGAAAATTACTTTTTACACTGCTTTTACTGCCTTTTTTGGCACTATCGCAAAACAGCACCGAATACGCCGTATTCGAAAATGACGTGTTAACGCCAAATCCCACACAGATAAGCCAATTTGAAAGAGGGATTACCGCGCACAACAAAAAATACCACGGCGACGGACCCCATGGAGTTCGCGTGTATTGGATTTCCAATGGACCCAGAACCGGTCGCTACGTTTGGGTTATGGGCCCATTCCCATGGAGCTCCATGGACCATGGCCCCGCACAAAAAGAAGGCCACGATGCCGATTGGCGCGACAACGTAAGTCCATACCTCATGCCTGGTAGCGGATTCGAGAGTTCATATTGGAAATTCAATGCAGACATGTCGCGCTTTCCAAAGGACTTCACCATTAAGAACATGGCCGTGGATATGTGGGATATTAAACGCGGTAAATACAAAGAGGCAATGGCCTTGGTTAAAAAAGTCCACGATGTGTACGCCGCAAAATCGCCTAATGAAACCTTTGGTATTTACACCAACGAATTCCCCAGTACCAAGGAAGGAAAGGATCTGGCGGTCATTTCATTTTTTGACAAATCGGCATGGCTGGGCGAAGACCACAGCATCGCCAAAAAATACGATGAAATGAACGGCACCGGAAGTTGGGACCAGTTTTTAAAGGACTGGATGGACGTGACCAATGGCGGCGAGACCGAAATTTGGATGTATGTCCCGGAATTAAGTGGCATTAGTGGCGACGTAAAAGCCGCTGCTAGAAACTAACAAAACTTTGCGCCCTTTGCGCCCCTGCCTACCAGACGGTAACGGCAGGCAGGTTTGCGGTAAAATGTACCCACCGCAGAGGCGCAGAGTACGCTAAGAAATTGTAGAAAACAATAGTATGAAAACTTACGAAACCCAATGGAGCAAAGCAGAGCTGAAAACATACATTCTGATGCTCTGCGCCAAAGCAGATAAATTGGAAACCGAGGAAGAAATAGCCCTGATAAAAAAGAAAACTTCTGAAGAAATGTTCGAAAAAATGTACCGAGAATTTCAGAATGATGACGAAGATGAAAGTCTTGAAAAAATACAGGACGCACTGGAACGGCACCAATACTCTGAACTGGAACTGTGCGAGTTGAAAAGGGAAATCCAGCAAATCTTTGCCGCAGACCGCAAGGTCCCGATGGCCGAAAGCAATCTGGGAAGGATTTTGGAGAATACTATTTACTGAAGTCGAAATCGAAATCGAAATCGAAACTGAAACTGAAGATGATCCCGGCAACACCCTAAGAAGATGAATTTCCTACAAGGTGTTCCCCGCCCTTGAGCGCGGCTCCTTGTAGGTATAATCATCGAAGTTGTAAATGAAAATTAAGAAATAATGAAAATTATAATACAAATCCTGTTTTTGTTATTTGTGGGTTTCGCAATAAACGCCCAAGGCGCAGACCCGCATGGGAGTGCCGAATCTGCAATTACAGGAATGGTTTCTACGGAAATAAAAAACCACAAAAACTTGGATAAAATGGGTAGTCAAAAGCAACTAACTACTTCGGAAAAAGTTTATGCCAAAGACGAAGCAGAAATAAAGGCAACAATCGAACAATTTCTGATTGTAGCAGGCAACTACCAGCTCGACAAAATGGAAAAAATGATGGCCGACAATGCAAGTCTCGCAACCAAAAGATTAAGGGACGGCAAATGGACTACTGAAACCATGTTGATGCGCGACTATTTTGAAGCGGGAAAAATTAGAACAAACCGGCCTTATTTTGAACCCGTAAAAGAATACACAATACATGTAAGCGAGGGCCAATTGGCATTCGTAAAAGCCGATGCCATATTACATGCTTTTGGAGTGCCGCTTTTGCACAACATCGATTATTTCACATTGCTAAAGGAAAACGGGGCTTGGAAGTTTATCAATATTTCGTTCACCTCAACCCGTATTCCAGAAACTGAAAGAATTTACGACCCAATCGTCTTCGCCAAAAGTTACGCCCAGGCTTGGTGCAGCCAAAACCCCGATTTTGTGGCGTTGTTTTATTCCGAAGATGGCTCGCTTAACATAAACAATAGCACGCCTTCAGTTGGAAGAAATGCCATTGCAAAGTCTGCCAAGGCCTTTATGGAAAATTTCCCTGACGATATGGTCGTGGCTTTTGACAAATTGGTCAAAACTCCAATGGGAACAGAATTCCATTGGACATTGACCGGAACCAACACTGGCCCCAACGGCACCGGAAAAAAAGTAAACATAAGTAGTTTTGAACTTTGGCAGTTGGACGAAAACGGTTTGATAAAAGAATCCAAAGGCAGTTTTGATACTGAAGAATATAGCAGGCAGATTAAATATGGCGTGGGATATTGAAATAGATTTTTTACTCAAAATAAGTTTAAATGAAACCACAAAGAACACTAAGAAGACAAAGCACACAAAGCAATTCTTTGTGTACTCTGTGCAAAACATTGTGCCCTTTGTGGTTCAATATCGATAAACAACCATTAAAAACGATTCATAAAATGAAAACAACAAAACTTACAACAATAGCACTCGTTTTGGTAGCAGCAATTTCGCTATCTAGCTGTAACCAAAAGACCAAGACTGAAACAACAGTAGAAAAATCCGAACCCACGGAAACAGTTGTAGTAGATGAAACCCCGGACTATTTCCTGCTGCGTCCCGAAGTTGAAAAAGCCTATGGCTACTCGCATGCCGTAAAAATTGGCAACGACATAAAAATTTCCGGAGCGGTAAGTATGGACGACCAAGGCAACCCAACCGCTGTGGGCGACATAGAACAACAAATGAAAAACTGCTATGCCGATCTGGAAAAAGTATTGGCGCATTACGGCTGCACTTTTGACGATGTGGTCGTGGAAAATGTATTTACTACCAACATGCCCAAGTTTTTGGAAGTGGCGGCCTTTAGAGCAGAAATCTATAAAAACCATTTCCCCACAGGCTCGTGGCTTGGGGTAAGGAATTGGCACTCCCGGAATTTATGATAGAGATTGAGATGGAAGTATACAAAAAATAGATTTACGAATACTAAAAAACATAATATGAAAACACTTAGAAATTACCTGTTAATCATTGCTGTCTTTGCAATAACGGCAGCTTCATTTGGCCAACAAAAATTGGATGCTTCAACTTTTGCCTATAATACAGGAAATCCTGCCGATTGGCCCGCAGCGCTGGACGCAGTGGTAGCCGCACCCCAAAACCATAAAATTTTATTGGAAAACGACAAGGTGAGGGTTTTGGAGGTAACACTTTTACCGGGCGAAAAGGAACCGCTGCACCATCATCAATGGCCAAGCACGCTTTATATACTAAGTGCGGGAGATTTTGTGGATTATGACGCCCAAGGCAATGTAATTCTCGATTCGCGAAAATTCCCCGAACAACCAAGGTTTCCGCTAACCATATTCAAAAATGCCGAAGCGCCGCATCAAGCCGAAAACCTGAGTAAAACAGAAACCATCAAGCTTATCCGCGTTGAGATGAAAAATGGAAATACGGCTCAAAATATAGCCGCTGTGGATGGTCTTTACAAAGCTTTTGCGGTTGGCGATATTCCAACCGTCCTCGCCAGCATGGACCCAAAAATAGTTTGGAATGAAGCCGAAAGCAATTCCCTTGCAGATGGCAATCCATACATTGGTCCGGACGCGGTGTTAAATGGCGTTTTCGCAAGGCTTGGCGCGGACCACGAATATTTTAAACTGGAAGACATCAAATTGCACAATATGGACAACGATCAAGTGCTGGCAACGCTTCGTTATGATGCCAAAGTAAAGAAAACCGGAAAGACCTATAACGCCCAAGTTGCACATCTTTGGACACTCAAGGATGGAAAGGTTGTCGCATTTCAGCAGTTTTTGGATACCGAGAAAGTGGCCGAGGCGATGGAAAATTAAATTTTCAACTAAAACGGAGCAAGCCGTAAACTGAAAAGAGTAGGCATTAACAATTTAAATCAAACAAAATTCAAGCAGAAAAGGCAGTTTCCCCATGTCGCCAATAAAAAAGGAGGATTTTAATCCTCCCCCTTAAAACCTAAAATCATGGCAAAAGAAACTATTATCAGAAAAAAAAGATTGGGCAGAATCTTAACCGATAATGCCTTAACCAGATACATTACGTTTTCTGCACTTTACATTGCACAAGGAATACCAGAGGGCATAACCTTTTTTGCTATTCCTGCATGGTTGGCCATGAACGGCAAGTCGGCCATGGAAATCGGAGCTTATGTAGGGGTGGTTGGAATTCCTTGGAGCTTTAAAATTGTGATTGCGCCTTTGATCGATCGTTTCACCCTGTTGGCAATGGGCAGAAAAAGACCGTGGGTCATTTTTGGGCAGCTTGGTTTAATTATAAGTTTTTTATGTATCGGGTTGATTCCAGATCCATTGAACAATCTCTCCGCCTTAATGGTTGCGGGTTTTTTCATCAGTTTTTTCGGCGCATTTCAGGACGTGGCAACCGATGGGATGGCCGTGGATGTAATTCCCGAGAACGAACAGGCCCGGGCCAATGGCCTTATGTGGGGGGCGAAAACCATTGGCATTTCGGCCTCGTTGCTTATCGGTACTTGGCTTATCAATACGTTTGGTTTCCCAACGGCTATCTCTTCCCTTTCCATTGCGGTGGCAACCATTATGCTTTTCCCGATTTACTTTAAGGAACGGCCGGGCGAAAAGACAATGCCCTGGACAGCCGGGGCAGTTTCCCCAGATTCGAAGCAGACACAATTGCGGAGCTGGAAACACATTTTTAAATGTCTTTACAAGGTTCTTCGGTTAAAATCGAGCTTGGTGTTTGGCCTCGGGGTTTTTGCCGTGGGTTTAATGTTTGGACTTATTGACACGCTACTGCCTATTTTCAGCATTCAGGAATTGGGGTGGACAAATTCGTATTTTTCAAATGTATTTTCCATTACAACGGTAATTGGAGGCTTTTTGGGCATGTTCATCGGGGGCTATCTGGTGGACTATTTTGGGAAAATCAAAATGCTTTCATTGTATTTATTTTTCTTGACCCTACTTATAGCCGTATTTGCATCCCTATCCAATCTATGGGGCAATAATTTAATTGTTTACGCCTTTATCCTTTCCTATTACACGCTATATACGTTTTTGTGTATTGCGGTGTTCGCATCGGCCATGCACCTTTGCTGGAAAACCGTTGCCGCGACCCAATTCACACTTTATATGGCGCTTTCAAATATGGGGCGCGCTGCCGGGGCTGCAATGCTCGGGGTCTTGAAAACAAATTTTACTTGGGAAATCGTCTTTCTAATTATAGCCGCTATGCCCGTGATTATGATAATCCTTATTCAACTTATAAACTTTAAGAAACACCGGGTGACCGTGGATAGCTTTGTTATTTTGAAACAAACGGTCGTGGCGCCACCGGCATTAAAAGATTGATTTCAAAAAAGAAAATCCATTGCGGGAATTTTTTCGGGTTTTCAATGCGAATGAAAAAAATAAATTAGCACCACAGAGACACAGAGAACACGAAGAAATCTCTGTGCGCTCTGTGCGCTCTGTGCCTCTGTGGTGAAAAATTCAACTAACAAACAACAAATGATTCAAAAAGAAGAAGGATTAAAAAGAAGAGTTGGTGTATTCGGCTTATCGGCTAATATCGTCAACATCATCATCGGGTCCGGTATTTTTGTGCTGCCTGCTATTGTAGCAAGTTATATGGGAGCATCCAGCATCATTGCTTATCTGTTTTGCGGACTTTTAATGGCAATGGTAATGCTTTGCTTTGCAGAAGCTGGAAGTAAAGTTACAAACACCGGGGGACCCTACACCTACATTGAAACCGCTTTTGGAAATTACGCTGGCTTTGTAGCTGGTTTTTTTGCCGTTGGAAGCAACTTGTTTGCAGATGCCGCAGTTTCAAATGCGTTAGTAAATGTGGTCGCATCAGCATACCCAATATTTGAAACCGGATGGCTCCGTTTTTTGTTTTTATTTATTCTTTTTTATGGTTTGGTTTACGTCAATGTAATTGGGTTAAAACAAGGCATAGGCTTGGTGAAATTCAATACAATTGTAAAGCTAATACCATTGCTTTTACTAATTACTATTGGCTTTAAAGATGTATCGGTAAGCAACCTGTATTTTCAAAATATGCCAAGTCTCAAAACATTGGGTGAAACCTCGCTTATTTTATTTTTTGCTTTTCAGGGTTGTGAAACGGGAATTATTGTTGGCGGGGAAGTTGTCAACCCAAAACGAACAATTCCGAGGGCTATCTTAATAAGTATTACAACTGTTGCGGTTGTATATATCTTGATTCAAACTGTTTCACAAGGCGTTTTAGGCGATGCTTTACCAAATTTTACAGCGGCTCCGCTCGCAGAAACCGCTAAAGTAGTTTTTGGCAATTTTGGATATATACTTTTAATTGTTGGCGCTGTTATCTCTATGTTTGGATATATGAGCGGCACTATTCTTAACAGTCCAAGGATTGTTTACGCACTTTCCAGAGATAAGGTAATCCCAATAAAAGCACTTTCCAAAATTCACAAATCGTTTGCTACGCCATACATATCCATTATTATTTATGCAACCATTGGCTTTATGCTGGCTGTTTCTGGCAGTTTTGAGCAATTGGCAGTCATAGCTAGTAGTTCTATGTTAATTCTTTATTTAGGTGTAGCACTATCTGTAATCAAGCTGCGTAATTCTAAAAAAGAATACGGTGGCGGATTTAAAATTCCCGGAGGTTGGGCGGTTCCCATAATAGCAATTGCTATAATTCTATACTTTTTATCAAGTCTTTCAGCAAATGAAATGATTGGTACGGGAGTATTTATAGGGGTGCTGTCTCTTATATTTTTCATTATTAAATTTCTAAAAAAGAAAGTGGTATGATAAAACTGTTCCGAAACCTACCCCGCCGGCAGCCATCTGCAAAAACCAGTTCGCAGACCCGGCTTGCGTAACTTTAGCGAAGGGTGGAGATAAAACGTCAAACAACTTTAAATCAATGATTCAATTTAAAAAAAAGAAAACCAAACTATTATTATTCGTTTTACTCGGAACGCTTCAACTAAGCGCGCAGAACTATCAAAAATATCCTTGGCGGTAATCTGCTCGGGTATTTAGAGCAAATGAAAACAACTAACCTAAAACCAACCATAATGAAAAATCTCAAGCAAATTTGTACTTCAGCTGTCCTACTATTTTTTGCCGGCAATAGTTTTTTAATGGCACAAAATAATACGGGCAATAACGAATTAACTTTTAAATCGCCTACTTATATAGCGTCAGCAATATTTAACTGGCCGCAATTAGATGCTGACAGCAAGGGTTATAATAATTTAGATTTCTTTCTTACCATAGAAAAAGAAGCCCCCAATTTCTATTGGGCACAGCAATTCTCTTTTAAAAATGGTAAAACAGGATATATGGGCCTTCAAAATTCGGCTTCATATAAAGGTGAGAAAACAAAAATTGCCATTTTCTCAATTTGGGAAGCAAAAACTGTCGAAAGTCCAAATGGTTTTGCCAAAGCCTTTGGGCATGAAGGTTTCGGGTATTCTTGCAGGATAAAATACAATTGGCAGGAAGGACGTAAATATCGCGTAAGGGTTTGGGAACTTGGCAAGGCAGAAGCACCAAATAGCGGAACTTGGTGGGGCTCTTGGGTTATGGATATGGAAACTGGAAAAGAGGAATTTATAGGAAAAATCTTGGTTCCGGATACTTGGGAATGGCTTAATGCTACATCCTACAATTTTACTGAATATTGGGGCTCACAAGATGGCAATAGACATCCATGTAGTAGTATTGGGTATACAAAAACCATTTATGATTTTCCAACAATGGCTAACGGAACTGTAAAACCTACCAAAGCTATTTTTGAAAGAAATGACGAATGCGCATCACTTACAACAACGGGACAAATTGGGCCAAATACCTATAAAGTAGAAGCAGGAAGCCAATAAATTCTGCAAAGTTATATAAACAATCAATCATCAAGTTATCCAATATCAACCCAATTGCAGGTTTTGGAAGTTCCAGAAAAGACCAATCAACATAAATAATGTTCAAAATTAATAACTAACAGAATATATTTTGAAGTTGCAAGCAAAACTGCTTTTACTGTATCTTTATAGCCTGAATAAAATCTTCAGAAAAATATGGATATAGCACAAATTTTTAAGAACAATCAAACCTGGGTGAGTGAAAAATTAGGCAACGATCCCGACTATTTCAAGAACCTAGCCAATGGGCAAAACCCTGACATCCTTTATATTGGTTGTAGCGACAGCCGTGTAACAGCAGAAGAGATTATGGGTGTAAAGCCGGGCGATGTTTTTGTGATGCGAAACATCTCTAATATGGTTTCCAATCTTGACCTCAGCGCAATGAGCGTTATTAATTATGCGGTTGATGTTTTAAAAGTGAAGCATATTGTAGTTTGTGGCCACTACGGTTGCGGGGGCGTAAAGGCGGCTATGGAATCAAAAGATCTGGGGATTCTCAATCCGTGGTTGCGAAACGTTCGGGACGTTTACCGACTGCACCGGGACGAGTTAAATAAAATAACCGATGAGGAAGAAAAATACCGAAGGTTGGTAGAACTGAACGTACAGGAACAGTGCGTAAACATTATAAAAACAGCTGACGTGCAATTAGGCGTGCGTCATGGCAATCTCACCGTTCATGGCTGGGTAATGGATATGGCCTCAGGAAAACTAATAGACCTGAAAATAGATTTCGAAAAGGTGCTGGAAGGCATTATGGAAATTTATCATTTGGATAAAGATGAGATAGAATCCAAGTAAAAATTCTATCATCAAATACCAATAAAAAGAAAGAGGCTGTTTATATAAACAGCCTCTTTCTTTAATGTAGCAGTTTTACCGCTTAACAACTTTAAAGGTTGCCTGCATATCTCCAGAGGTGGCATTGATAAAATACATACCGCTTTCCAAGCTGGCCATGTCAATTTCAGTAATATTGCCATCAGCAGCGCCTTGGGCCACTAATTTCCCCAGAATGTTATATATTTTATAACTATCCAATTTGTAAAGGGATGCCACCGTCAATTTGTTAGCAACAGGATTGGGGTAGAATGAAATATTCATTCTAAATTTATCCGCAATCGAGGCTACATTATCCACGGTAATAGTACCTTCCATACTGGAATGCACATCACATTCGTAAGGATTTACTCCTACTTGCGTAAACGTATAGGAAAATTGGCTGCCAGCACCGGTAAGGATTCCACTGTCAAAACTTTCCTGGCTGCCAGAATCACTTGTTACCGAATGCGGTACCTCATCTGTCCAAGTCCATCTTACAGTGTCGCCCGGTTCTATGGTTATACTCGCATTGGCATTCGAAATGCCTACAAACCAGTCCAGGTCAAAAGTTGTTTGTGCATTTGCCATGGAGACTGTAAGTGCCATCAAAAAAAATAGTTTAATTTTTTTCATAATATTTGATTTTAGATTAATAATTAATTGAACTGTCTTTATATTTTTTTTACAATCAAGATTCTTAGAAAACACGACTGATATTAAAGCCAAAAAAGAAGTTGCCATCGCTCCAATCTCCCTGTCCCTGAACAATAAATCCTTCTTCAAACATAGCTTGTGCATTGGTAAAATGCATTTGGAATACGTGGCCACCCGTTTCAATATCTACCCCTACCGACAACGGATTTCTAAAACTGGAGTGATCATTTCGGTTCAAATGAAGGCCGTAGTCTGCGTTAATACTTACTCGATTTGAAATTTTATATCTGCCTCCCAAGCCGAGGGCGAATTGGTTTGCTTCTTCATCGTAATTTATTGTGGTTCCATTTGCCAAAACTTCGCGGCTGCGGGTTGCCAAATTTTCATGGATATAAGTTGGAGCAAGTAATAATGAAAATGATTCGCCAAATTTTTTCGATAACAATAATTGCGAAGTGTAGGTAAGCCTATCCTCAAATTCCAGCTTTGCGTATTGGTCTTTTTCCAAAGATGTGTTTATGGTAACCAAATTATAACCCACTATGGTTATTGGAAACCCGTCCCGCTTCTGCGGAATTATGCGATATTTAAGATGCGCCCCGTATTTTTGTTGAAATGAGCTGCGTGCAACGCCTACATTCAACCAATTTGTAAACCCGTATATAAATTTCAACTGGGTTACAGCGTTGTCCAGACCGAAAAAATCTTTGAAACCATTTTTTACCGAACCAAAACGATGTGCTACAACAAAGTAAAAATCGTTTTTATCGGCCAGTTTTGTAGATTCAAAATTTACAACCTTCAGTCCTTTAAAAGTAGCAGTTACCGTTTTATCGATTACCGCTTCACTTTCAAGGTTGTTCAAAAGATCATCTTGCGAAAAAATTGATACCGGAAGTAAGAATATTAAAAATGTCCATTTTTTCATCATTGCGCTATTTTATAAGTGAACATTGATCCAGTTTCACGATTTCGAACAATTCGTCATACCCAATGCATCTACCTTTGATGCTTACTTTTTGATTTACCGATACATTTGAAAAAGACTCGTTGAAACTGGCGTAAACGCTTTCTTCCAAAGTAATTGCACCTTCTTCCAGATCTGTAACTATGCCCGTTACCGTTATAGTTTTATTCAGCAAGTCTTCGGCATCATTTTTTTTGAAACGTTCCAATAAATAGGGTGCCGTAATCTCCAGCTGTGAAGTCTCTGTCTTTATGTCTCTGTGATCCTGATAGAGGTATTTATAGCCAAAAAAGCCTATCAATACGAGTATCAGAACCAAGATTAAAAATTTTCTTTGCTTGCCCATGGGTTCCATTTTTATTGTTGCTGTAAATTGAATTCCACTGAAACATTTACATCTTCAGCAATTTTATTACTTACAATTGAAGGAATTTTAATATTGAAATCTTCCGGATGCATTACAAACTGGGCTGTGAGCGATACAACATCGCCGTTGACCGAAATAACCGCCGGCACCTCCATATTTTTATCCACACTATGAAGATTGAAAGTACCTTTGATTAAATACTCTTTCTTTCCAGCAACTTCAGAAATGTCAAAATCCTGAATTGTTCCTTTAAAAGTCGCTTTTGGATATTTGGACGATTCTATATAGTTTTCGTTAAAGTGTTCTTCCATCAGAGCCACTTTAAACCGAAAGCCTTTCATTAGCGCGAGTGCTGCAAAATTTCCAGAAGCCGCATCTAAAACTGCACTTACATCGGTGTTTTTCGCCTTTACCTCTTCAAATGAAGGAACGGAAGCTTCAAAGTTTATTTGTCCTGTTTTGGTGGCGTATTTTCCCTGCCCCATTGCCGAAGCAACACATGCAAAACAGATGATTAAGAAAATGGTTGTAGTTTTCATAATTATTAATTTTCCAGTAGTCCATCAATGTTCCACTGCATTATTAAATCAATTTGTTGTTGTGGCAGGCGCGGACCGCCCAAAGGCATCAATCCTTGCTCGCCTTCCTCTCTACTAATACGGTCTAAAAGGTCTCTATCTTCCACCGCATCTTTAATTTCGGAATAATTGGTTAACCCCATCGGCGCACCATTTTGCGGAGGATTGCTGTGGCAAACCGTACAATTATTTTGAAATATAAAAGCCACATCGTTGTAGGTTACCAGCTCCCCTTGATTTTCCTCTGGCATTTCTTCAATGTCATCATAGGTACTTGTGGTACAACCTACCAACAAAAGAGAAATTAAGATCTGCGCAACGGTTTTCATAAAGAGTTGTGTTTTCAATTTATATTTATTGAACTTGGGTTTTCAAAAGAAAATGAGCGATACTAGTTGGATGAAAAAAATCATCAGTAGTTACACAGTATCAATATTCCCCCAGCCCATAGTCAAAATTTAGGGCAGTTATAGTTTTTCAAAAGTCAAATAATCTGTGCCACCGTTACCACCACTAACATCAAAGAGTTCTACTCTAGTGGTTGTGTAGGTAACAACATCCCAATCGTCGTTCAATTCGTCAAAAGGAATTGCAGTTCCAAAATCTAGTATTACATCAAGACCGCTTCCGCTTGTTACGACACTCCATGTTCCGCTAATGGTATTATTGCTATTTACTGCAAGGACACTTCCATCTGCATTAAATGTAAGCGCATAGCCGTTGTAATCGTTTGTTTCGTCATCGCCGTCGTCTATGTAGCTTGCTACTAACCATTGGCCATCAATTAAGATATTTGTAAGCTCCGTTGTGTTTCCACCACCGCTGCAACCTTGGTACGGGTTTCTTCCGAAATCGAGATAATCCGTACCGCCATTTCCGCCGCTAACATCAATCAATTTTATGATTTGGGCATCAAAACTTAGTACGTCCCAATCGTCATTTAAGTCGTCAAAAGGATCGTTGCCGCCAGTTATTTCGAAGTTTAAAATAAGGTCTATTCCGCTGCTACTACTCGTAACCGCCCAAGTACCGTTTACTGTGTTGTTGGTGCTGGTGGCTGTAACCGTTTCATTTGCGTTAAAAGTGAATTGGTAATCCACATAATCACAAGTTTCGTCAGTTCCATCGTCGTCTAAAAGGTTCACATGCCAAACACTAGTTGTAAGATTATCAACAAAATTTGAAGTGTTTCCGCCCCCGCCGCCGTTAGGTGTGCGCTCAAAAGTTAAAAAATCTACGCTGCCATCGCCGCCGCTTATATGTTTCAACTTAATAATGTCTTGGGTGGCTTCAATAATATCCCAATCTTCGTCAAGCTCATCAAACGGATCACTATTGCCGAAAAACAGGATTAAATCCGGAGTCGTGCTCGGCGTTAGTTGCCACGTACCGGAAACAGTATTTGTGGAATTTTCGGCTTGCGCTGTATTGTCTGGTGCGAATGTAAATTCATACCCCGCAAAATCATTGGTTTCATCCTCATCGTCGAAGAAATAGGTAACAAACCAAGAGCCCGTAGTTAATATGGTTTCAAAATCTGAAGGAATACCCCCTCCATTTGAGGCGCAGTCAGAGATTAGGGTTATTAGTTCGGCATTGTTGTTTACTTCAACGATAGTTCCATCCTGCAAAACAACGCTTATGGGAAACTGCAACGCTATATAAGTTCCATTTTCTAAAGAAAGCAGTAACGCCAAAAGTTCAGCATCGCTCCCAACCGTTTGGGTTCCGGTTTGCTGCTGATTTGAATTATAAATAAAAAAAGTTACTGGGTAAATAAGGTCTATACAATCTATAGAAGACGTATTATTACCGTCTGTAGTGCGAAGCAATAAATTGCCCAATTCGGAATCTACTGCTATAATGTTTGTATCTGGATTTTCAACGATGGGAGTGTCGTCTTCTGAACAAGCATTGGCCACAAGCAATGTGAGACAAATAAAAACGGTTAATTTGATCAATCGGTTCATTAAAATTTCTTTTAGGTTATATATGAATAAGACAGCCAAGCGATAAAAAACCCTACCCTATTTTTGAGAATTTTGAAAAATCCAGCAAGAGCACTGAAAATTTGGGCAAAAAAAATCACCCTTATATAGGGTGATCTGATGTGAATTAAAAAGATATGAAGTTTTACAAGTGCGTTGTCAATTTTTCCTGAAGATTAACGTATCCTCTATTTCTCCTTGGCTATTCCGGGTTATAAAAGTGACCCTGGTAGGAACGTATTGTAAAGCCTTATAATTTTGGTCGTCTGCCCTGTTAATTGGACTGTCCATATCAAATTCAAAATTGAGTTCTTGGCCGGTCACCGTAACAACCCAAATTCCGTAAACGTTCTCGGTTCCGTTTGTAGCATAAACAGTTTCGTTGTTGTAGAAGTTGAAATCGTAACCATTAAAGTCTGCAGTTTCATCATCGCCATCGTCCAAGAATTTTTCAACATACCAAGTGCCAGATATAAGAATATCGCGCAGTTCCTGTGGATCGGGACCTCCTCCACCGCCGCCGTTTGGTTCACGGCCAAAAGTAAGGTAGTTTGTTCCGCCGCCGCCACTTACATCGGAAAGTCTGATAATGGTTTGAGTTGCTTCCAGCACATCCCAATCATCGTTCAACTCTCCAAAATCACCATTGGTTGTAGTTTCAAAATTTAAGATAAAGTCTAAATTACCACTGTCCATTTGGGCAGTCCAGTATCCGTTGACCGTATTGCTATTGCTTACTGCGGTGGCGGAACCATTTCCGAAAAAAGTAAATTCATATTCATTGAAATTTGCGGTGTGGTCAACGCCATACTCTTCCAATAAATTAACGTACCAGCTGCCGGTTATCAAATTTTCAATAAAAAGATTGAGCTCTGTATTTGTTCCGCCAGTATTCGGTTCGCGACCAAAAGTCAAGTAATCTATACTTCCATCGCTACCGCTAATGTGTTTCAATTTAATAAATTCTGCATTGGCTTCAATTATTTCCCAATCTTCGTCAAGTTCGTTGAGCGGAACACTACTTCCAAAGAATAGGTCCAATTTAAAATTTTCTACCAGGGCCCAGGTTCCACTTATCACCACCCCAGATTTTACGCTCTGTGCGGTGCCGTCTAGAGCAAAAGTAAACTCATATCCGGCATAGTTGTCAGTCTCATCGTAATCGTCAAAAAAGTAATCTACATACCAGATGCCGGTGGTTAAATCTTCTTCAAATTGCGAAATATCTATCGGGTCTTCATTGGTATTGGCTACACAATCTACAATTAATGCTTGCAGTTGCTGATTGGTGTTAACTTCCACTGAAGAACCATCTTCCAATTGTACCGTAATAGGAAAATCTAAACTGATAAAATCATCTGGCCCCAAACGATGCAAAAAATCAAAAAGCTCCCAATCATTGGTTATAGTTACCGTTCCCGTTTGTTGCTGATTGGTATTATAGGTGAAAAAAGAAATAGGATAAACAATTTTCAAACACCCAATTTCGGCATCGGCAATATCACAAGTTGCAGCAAGGGCATCCAAATCGGCTTGATTATTTATCGTTACTTGGGTATAATCAAACAATTCCAAAGAAATTGGAAACATAATTTCCAAAGTATCCGTATCGTTGGGAAACAGATTAAAAATATCTTTGATAATATTTATGTCTTCAGGAGTATTTACCGTCACTTGCTGTCCGTTGGCAATTACCGTTACGGGTAAAATTACTGCTGCGCAGCTATTACCATCAATTATATCGTCATACGCGCCCGGACTTTGGGACGTTCGCAATAATAAATCGGTTAATTGCGAATTGGAGTTAATGGTTTCCTCTTCGGTTTCATCAATGTGCTCTTCTTCTTCTTTTTGGCAAGAAAAGATAAAGACACCTAAAAAAACCAATAATATTAAACGGAGGAAATATGTTTTTTTCAAATTATAGACCTTTATGCTACAGTAATAACAAATTAATAAAAATTAACCCTACCCTCCAAGTTGAATAACTTTTAAATATATTTGAAAACCATCAATTTCACGTATGAAACAATCTGAAAACGTCTGTAACGAAAATACATTCAACCAGCTGTATGAAGTGCATGGAAAACCAGTGTGGCGATTTATCTATTTTAGGTGTGGTGACCCGGCACAGGCAGACGATTTGGTACAGGAGGCATTTATAAAACTTTGGCAAAACTGCGCAAAAGTTACCAGGGAAAAGGCAAAATCATTCCTGTACACCGTTTGCAACAACGCATTTTTAAATGAAGTGGCCCACAAGAAAGTAGTTTTAAAACACGCCAAGAGACAAGCTGATAAAACCAATTATCAATCGCCAGAATTTTTGATGGAAGAAGACGAGTTTCGCGAAAAGTTGAAAAAATCACTTGAAAACCTTACGGAAGCCCAGCGCACTGCCTTTCTCTTAAATAGAATTGAAGGAAAAAAATACGCCGAAATAGCCCAAATGCTCAATATTTCAGTAAAAGCCGTGGAGAAAAGAATGAGCCAAGCCTTGGCAGTGCTTCGGAAGGAAATAGGAAATGTTTAAGATAAATGGTAGGGTAATGGTTTGCTGAACTGTTTCACCAATGAATACACTTGAAAATGAAAAATGATTATTTATTGCATAAATGGCTGAACAACGAGGCCACGCCGGAAGAACTGGAACAGTTAAAAGCCGATCCTAAATACGCTTCCTATATAAAGATTGCAGATGCCAGCTCAGATTTTGAGATTGCTGAAATGAATTCCCAAGCAAATTTTGAGGCTATTTCAAACAAAATAAAATCCGTGCGGCGCTTACAAAACCGGAATATTTTTTCAGTAGTCTGGAAGGTGGCTGCCGTATTTGCATTGTTGCTTGCAGGATACTATTACACAACAACCCTTGATACTTCAGTAAAAACCGAGATTGCACAAACCCAAACATTTCTGCTCCCCGATGGGTCTGAAGTAGCGTTGAACGCTGCCTCCAAAATTACATACAACAAAAAAGATTGGGCCAATATCCGCGAACTTACGCTGGATGGGGAAGCATATTTCAAAGTAAAAAAAGGCAGTAATTTCAGCGTAAAAACCGATGAAGGAACGGTTAGCGTACTTGGCACACAGTTCAATGTCTCGGCTCGGGACGGTTTATTTATCGTCGCGTGTTTTGAAGGTTTGGTGAGTGTAGCCTTTAACGATACTTTGTTAAAACTTCCTGCTGGACAAAAAATACAGATAGAAAATGGTAAATTGATGCTAAATGAAGCCAACCCCAACCATTCGCCCGTATGGCTGAATGATGAAAGTAGTTTTGAAAATGTGTCACTTCAGCGGGTATTGGAGGAATTGGAAAGACAGTTTGCCGTTAAGGTAACCGTAAATAATGTAAATCTCGACAAGAAATTTACTGGCACTTTTACACACAAAAATCTTGAACTCGCATTAAAATCAATTTGTGAGCCCCTGCAATTGACCTATAAAATTAGTAATAACGGAGCAGTAACCATTGATGCCAAACATAGCAAGTAGCTACAAAGTCTTTCTTTTAATTTTGGTGTTCTGTGTTTTGGGAGCCAATGCCACAGCACAGAAAACCGAAGAAACCACACTTTTAGCTTATCTGGAAACTTTGGAAAAGAAACACGATGTACGTTTTTCGTATGTTCACGAAGAAATTGAAGGGATAAAATTGATAAAACCTTCCGAAGATGTTGTGGACATTGAGAATGTACTTTTATATCTTCGGGAAAATACACCCTTTCACTTTAACCGAATCAATGAGCGATATATTACCATAACTTCCCATAAAAATTCCGGACTTCTTTGTGGTAGGCTAATTGATTATGAGACTCAATTGCCGCTGGAAGGCGCAACCATTATTGCAGCGGATAATTCGTTTAAGACAATCTCGAATGCCGAGGGTTTTTTTTACGTCCCGCAGCAACCTGCAAATACCAATTTCACCATTAGCTTTGTGGGCTATTCACGGCTTGCATCGAGCACGTCAAAATTATCAACAGATTGCAGCGCATTACTGATGTTCGCATCTATTTCTACACTTGAGCCGGTTCTAATAAATAACATCTTTACAAAAGGGATCAATAAAAACCTGGACGGTTCCGTTGTTCTTTCCACCGAGCATTTTGGTCTGTTGCCCGGACAGGTTGAAAACGATGTATTGCAGATAGCACAAGCGTTGCCCGGCGTGGAAAGTGTGGACGAAACTATTTCAAATATCAACATACGTGGCGGAATGCACGACGAAAATTTATTGCTCTGGGACGATATAAAATTATATCAAAGCGGTCACTTTTTCGGTCTTATCTCTGCCTTCAACCCGAACCTCACAAAAAAGGTAACGCTTTATAAAAACGGAACAAACATACGGTATGGCGAGGGAGTATCGGGGGTTTTGGATATGCACTCAAAAAATACAGTTTCAGCCAAAACCGAGGCCGGAATAGGTTTCAATCTAATAAACGGAAGCGGATATTTAGACCTTCCACTTTCTGCAAAGGCAAGCCTTGAGGTAGCAGGAAGAAAATCCAGCAACGAAGTTTGGGAATCGCCCATTTACAAAAATTATACGAAACGGATTTTTCAGGACAGTGAGATCAGCAATTCCGAAAGCACCCAAAATAATATTGGAATTGGTACGGACGAAAATTTCAGTTTTTACGATTTCGGCGCCAAATTATTGTGGGATATTTCTGAAAATGCCAAGCTTCGTTTTAATTTTCTGACCATAGACAATTCCTTGGATTTCACTGAAACCTTGGCCATCAATTCCCAATCAAAAACAAGTAAATTGGACCAACGCAGCTTACTTGGAGGCATTTCGTGGAATCGTTTATGGGGGAACAGTATTGAAACTACCATTTTGGGATATGGCAGCTATTATTTGCTGGATGCCCTAAACCGAGATATTTTTACCAGCCAGGAACAAATTCAAAAAAATGAGGTTTTGGAAACTGGGGTTAAAATTGACGCTAAGGTGGTGCTTTCAAAAAACTTAAACCTTCCAACGGGTTATCATTTTTCTGAAGTTGGAATTGCCAATACCCAGGATGTAAACCTACCGCGATTTCGCAATTATGAAAAAGACGTGTTGCGCAGTCATGTGGTATTTGGCGGCATTAACTATCTCTCTAGCAATCACAAAACCTTTGTAGCTGTGGGTGTTCGTGGAAATTATTTTAACAAGTTTGATGAAATTTTAATTGAGCCGCGGTTAAGCCTGCACCAAAAATTGGGCAATGGTTTTGCAGTTGAAGTTTTGGGAGAATTCAAAAGTCAAAGTGCCACCCAACGCGTTGATTTTGAAAGTGATTTCCTCGGTATTGAAAAAAGACGCTGGATATTAGCCGATGAGGAAGACACTCCAATTTTAAAAAGCAAGCAAGCCTCGGCAGGGCTGGTTTACAGCAAAAATGGCTATTTTATAAATATTGAAGGATTTTATAAAGTTGTATCAGATATAAATAGTGCCAACCAAGGTTTTCAAAACCAATTTCGTTTTTCAAAGGCAATTGGCAATTACAAGGTTAAAGGAGCTGAAATTGTAATCAACAGAAAATCAGAATCGTTTAGTGCTTGGGTCAGCTATGTGTTGAGCGAAAACAATTATGAATTTGAAGATCTCGTACCTTCAACCTTTCCAAACAATCTGGATATGCAACACGCCGCAACATTGGCCGGAAGCTATTCGTGGAATGCATTAAAACTTGCCTTGGGTGTAAATTGGCACAGCGGAAAACCGTATACTATTCCATTGGCGGGGGCAGAAACAACAACGGAAGGTAGTTTAACAACCGTACAATATGATATGCCGAATAGCCAAAGGCTGCCAGATTATCTTCGCGCAGATTTTTCCGCAGAATACCTCTGGAAGCTATCCCCCACTTTTGATGCAAAAATTAACATCGCCCTATTAAATCTGTTAAATACCAAAAATACGGTAAACATTCGCTATGCCTTGGTGAGAGATGATACTAATGAAGTGACCGTAAATAAAGTAGAAGAATTGTCGCTGGGTATTACACCCAACTTTTCTATTCAACTTATGTTTTAGAAAGTGGTTAATTGGGTGCTGGGCGCGGGATGCTGGATGCTGGGTGCTGGGTGCGGGGGTGATGAACGAACGACGAGTGACCAGGTATGAGGTGTTAGGTGTGAGGCGTGAGGCGTGAGGTGTGAGGCGTGAGGTTTGAAGTGTGAGTTTTGAATTTTCACAAATCTTTGCGTCTTTGCTTCTTTAAATTTTCTGGCAAAAACGCAAAGACGCTTTAATTACATCCGATCTGGAACCTCGATCCCCAAAAGGGTAAAGGCACTTTTAATAATTTCCCCCACTGCTTGTGAGAGTTTTACGCGAAATGTTTTTTCAGTTTCATTATCCGTTGCGAGAATTGGAACATTTTGGTAAAAACTGTTGAATTCCTTTACCAAATCGTATGTATAGTTTGCAATCAAAGCCGGACTGTAATTCTCCGCCGCCAACTGAATGGTTTCAGGGAACTGCTGGATAATTTTTATGAGCTCTTTTTCCTTTGGATGCATTTCGACAGATGTCAGGTCGAGTGCTCCCGAGGCTTCGAGAGAGACCTCTCCAGCTTTTCGTAGAATAGACTGAATTCGTGCGTAGGTATATTGAATAAACGGCCCCGTATTTCCCTGAAAATCCACGCTTTCCTCAGGATTGAATAGAATCCGTTTTTTTGGATCTACCTTTAGTATGTAATATTTTAGCGCACCCAAACCGATCATTCGGTAAAGTGCTTCCTTTTCTTCCTTTGAAAAATCGTCAATCTTCCCCAGTTCTTCTGAAATGGTTCGCGCCGTATCGGTCATTTGCGCAATCAAATCATCAGCGTCAACCACTGTTCCCTCACGGCTTTTCATTTTCCCCGAAGGCAGGTCCACCATTCCGTAACTTAAATGAAACAGATTTTTAGCCCAACTATAACCAAGTTTTTTCAAAATTAAAAACAGCACTTTAAAGTGGTAATCCTGTTCGTTGCCCACGGTATAGATCATTCCGCCCACATCGGGATGGTCTTTCACGCGCTGCACGGCAGTGCCGATGTCCTGCGTCATATAAACCGCGGTGCCGTCGCTACGCAGCACAAGTTTTTCATCCAGTCCCTCCTCGGTTAAATCGCACCAAACGGAACCATCATCCTTCATAAAAAAGACATCTTTTTTTATCCCTTCTTCAATTATATCCTTCCCCAAAAGGTAAGTGTCGCTTTCGTAATAATAAAAGTCGAAATCTACGCCAATGGCTTTATAGGTTTCCTCAAAGCCTTTATAGACCCAGCCGTTCATTTTGTTCCAAAGCGCTACGGTCTCTTCATCGCCGGCTTCCCACTTTCGGAGCATTTCCTGGGCCTCAAGAATTAGCGGGGCTTGTGCCTTCGCTTCTTCCTCGGTTTTCCCTTCGGCTTTTAGGGCTTCAATCTGCTTTTTGTATTCCTTGTCGAATTTTACGTAATAATTCCCAACCAGCTTATCCCCTTTCAAATCAGTCGAATCCGGTGTTTCCCCATTTCCGAATTTTTCCCACGCCAGCATACTTTTACAAATATGGATGCCGCGGTCGTTGATAATCTGGGTTTTGTACACCTTTTTTCCGGCAGCTTTTTCAATTTCAGCAACCGAATAACCGAGCAATACATTTCTAACGTGTCCCAAGTGCAGCGGCTTGTTGGTGTTTGGGGAGGAATATTCCACCATTAATGCTTCCTTTCCCTGCGGGACTTTTCCGAAGGAAGCAAAATCTTTCACGGAATTGAAAAAATTTAAATAATACAAATCGCTCAGGACAATATTCAAGAAGCCTTGGACGACGTTGAATTTTTCAATTTCCGAAACATTTTCAACCAAATAGCTGCCAATGGCCTGCCCAATCTGCACGGGATTTCCCTTTACTACGCGCAACATTGGAAAAACCACTGCGGTGATGTCGCCCTCAAAATCCTTGCGGGTGGGCTGTAATTCTACCGATTCAAGTTTTGCACCATACAGTTTTTCCACTGCGGCTTTAATTTGGGTTTCCAATGTTTGCTGAAATGTCATACTGAAATTTTAAAGTGCAAAGATACTTTTTTTGAATTCTTAATTCTGTATTCTATTTTCTGAATTTTCCGAAGCCATCATATAACTTTCATTTAAAGTTTTGGTAATCTTCAAATAGAAAAACCAAACGTCCTTTGCCGAAAAAACTATGGATATTTTTTTATACGTGTTTGCTGCTCTTTTTTCGGTAATAAACCCATTGGGAACGGTGCCCGTATTTGTAGGGTTGACGAGCGATGAAAGCACTCAGGAACGCAACAAAACTTCACTTTTGACCACGATAAACGTGGTGGTAATATTAATTATTTCCTTTTTCGCCGGAACGTATCTTTTGGCTTTTTTCGGAATAAGTTTGAATGCATTGCGTATTGCGGGCGGGATGATAATAGTAACCTCTGGCTTTGCGCTGTTGACGGGAACTTTTTCAAAGCACAAAGGAATGAAGAACAAAAGGGTTCAAAAGGATTTGGACAAACGCGAAAAGTTTTCGCTCACTCCGCTGGCAATACCTATGCTTGCTGGTCCTGGCTCCATTTCGTTACTAATAACTTTTAATCAGCAGTATCAAAAAACAGTAGAGATAATTTGGATTGTAATGGCCGTTTTTGCAGTTGGATTGGCGACGTTTATCATTTTGAGAAGTTCCCATTACATCAGCAAATTTTTGGGTGCTTCGGGAATCAATGCCATTTCGCGGATTGTGGGTTTTATTGTAATTTCAATAGGTGTGGAATACATCAGCGCTGCCGTGATTTCTATTCTAAAAACAATAAACCCTTAAAAATTAGCGGCGGTTTTTAAGCAATGCTCCGGCTATAAGTGCCAAAACCCCAATGCCGATCATCCCTAGCGTTTGGTTGGTCAATCCTTCCTTAGCATTAACTTCCAAAGGGCCTATATCCAAAACCTGTTGCGGCACAAAAGCATTGTAAAGTCCGAAGATTATCAAAACAACCCCTACAATTAGCAATACGATTTTTAAGATTTTCATGGTTTTTGGATTATTTGGTTGAAGATTTAAAGATACCCTTTTGGAAAATAAGAGCAATGATAACTTAACGGGTTTTTAACTTTCGTTTAATTATTATAAATTATCTTTAAACAAAATATTTTAAATTGAAAATTTTACTCACAGGCGCCAATGGCTATATTGGTATGCGATTGTTGCCGGAACTATTGGAAAAAGGGCACGAGATTATTTGCGCGGTTCGGGATAAAAATAGGCTTCCGTTGGATCCCGAAACCACCAAAAAGATAACCGTGGTAGAGGTGGATTTTGCCGAAAAGGTAAACCTGGAGAATTTTCCGAAGGAGATTGATGCGGCCTATTATTTAATCCATTCCATGAGCAGTTCCACAACCGATTTTGATGAGATCGAGGCACGTTCTGCGGAAAATTTCAACAAATATATGGCGGCCACATCAGTAAAGCAGGTTATTTATTTGAGTGGAATAATAAACCAGGAAGAACTTTCCAAACATTTATCCTCCCGTAAAAAAGTAGAGGAAATTCTTTATAAGGGCAATTACCATTTAACCGTGTTACGTGCGGGAATCGTGGTAGGCAGCGGCAGTTCCTCTTTTGAAATAATTCGGGATCTGTGTGAAAAATTACCTGTAATGATTGCGCCAAAATGGTTAAAAACCAAAATACAGCCCATAGCCATACGCGACGTGATTGCGTTTCTTTCGGGGGTATTGGACAATGAAAAATGTTTCGACAAATCCTTCGATATCGGCGGTCCCGATGTTTTGACGTATAAGGAAATGTTGATGAAATATTCCAAAATTCGTGGCCTAAAACTTTGGATAATTTCGGTTCCGGTTATGTCGCCACGACTTTCTTCGTATTGGCTTTATTTTGTAACCTCAACTTCATATAAACTCGCTGTAAACCTTGTGGACAGTATGAAAATGGAAGTTGTAGCAAGAGATAACGACTTACAGGAAATTTTAGACATCCAGCCCATTTCATATGAGGAAGCCATTAAAAAAGCCTTTGTAAAGATTGAGCAGAATCTTGTTATCTCGAGTTGGAAAGATTCCTTGGTAGCGGGCAGGATTTCAAATTTGAAGGAATATATACAAGTGCCCAAATACGGTTGCCTTAAAGATGAAAAAAAGCTTGAGGTTACCAATCCCGAAAGGGCACTGAACAACATTTGGGCTATTGGTGGCTCGCACGGTTGGTATTATGCCAATTCGCTCTGGAAAATCAGAGGCTTTATGGACCGCTTGGTGGGTGGCGTGGGCCTTAGGCGTGGAAGAACCCATCCCGACCAAATATATACGGGGGATGCGCTTGATTTTTGGCGGGTGCTCTACGCCGACAGAGAAAGTAAAAGACTCCTACTTTTTGCCGAAATGAAACTTCCCGGAGAGGCGTGGCTGGAATTCTGCATAAATGAAAACAACGAACTGATACAGACCGCAACTTTTCGGCCAAAAGGTTTATGGGGCCGTTTGTATTGGTACTTAATGTTACCCTTCCACTATTTTATTTTCGGAGGAATGATAAAAAAGATTGCTGAAGGCGATTACGTTTCCCAACCCAATTAAGCCTTGGGCAGAAACACTTCGGCCATCATACAGCGGGCACTTCCACCGCCACAGGTTTCAATGGTGGTAAGGTCGCTGCTCAAGATTTCACAATGTTTCTCAATTGCCGCAATTTGATTTTGGGTCAAACTACTATGCGCCGCCGCACTCATTACTAAATATTTTTTGTCGCGTCCCTGTACTTGGAGCATATTGCCCGCAAAATGATGCATTTGGGCTTCGGTAATTGAGATAATCTCCTTCCCGTCCGTCTTCAAATGCTGCACCACATTTTTCTTTTCCTTGGCATCATCTATACTGTCCAAACAGATAACACAAAATTCTACGGCAAGGCACATCATTACATTGGTGTGGTAAATGGGCACCCGCTTGCCATCAACGGTTTGGTTTGCAGTGAAGATTACGGGCAGATATTCAAAATCCTCGCAAAATTCAATAAGCAATTCTTCATCAGCACGTGGCGAAAGCGCGCAATACGCTTTATGGTTTACCCTGTCGAGCAACAGACTTCCCGTACCTTCAAGAAAAAATCCCTCATCTTCCGCAGGGGTGTAATCGTAAATATTATTGATCTTAAAACCTTCATTTTCCAAACGGATCAAAACCTCCTCACGTCTTTCGCGACGGCGGTTTTCAGCAAACATTGGATACAGGCCTATGTCGCCGTTTTCGTGAAAACTGATCCAGTTGTTAGGGAAAATGGAATCAGGGGTGTCCATTCTCAAATCGTCATTCTCTACAATCACGTGTACGCCCACACCTCGCAATTTCTGCACAAAGGCATCAAACTCTGCCTGGGCTTTGGTATTTATTTCAGCATTTTTAAGGGCGATGTCTTCCTGAAAAAAATTATTGACCGCCGTCTGCTCGTTCATACGGAACGCGACCGGGCGAATCATTACGATGGTATCTGTGATCTGTTTTGCCAATTGAGGGAATTTTAGGCTGCAAATTTACAGGAATTTCCTGTTGAAAAAATGCTTTTAAATAGTAAATTAGATGTACAAAGTAGAATTACGTTTTTATTAACCGAAACATTCAAAAATTATGGATACGTTAAAAAATTTAAAGGACGAACTTACCGAAGAGTACAACACCACCAAAAAATTCCTGGATAATTTTCCAAAGGACAAAAACGATTATGCCCCGCATACCAAAAGTATGAAGCTTATGGACTTAGCAACGCACATTGTGGATATTTTTGGCTGGCCGCAGGTTATTTTGAATACCGATTATTTGGATTTTGCTGATGGCTATAATCCCGAGAAAATGGGCACTAAAGAAGATTTGTTGCAACAGTTGGAAAAACAGCACAAAGCCGGGATGCAAGCTTTGGAAAACGCAAAAGAAGCAGATTTAAAACTGAACTGGAGCATTCGGATGAACGGTGAAAAAATTATGGAATGGAGCAAGTACGGCGCCATCAGGCACGGGCTAAACCAAGTAACCCACCACCGCGCGCAGCTGGGCGTTTATTATAGATTGCTGAATATTCCGGTGCCGGGAAGTTATGGGCCTTCGGCAGATGAGCAGAATGGGTAAACTCTTTAGTTATTCTAGAATATTTTCAAGCACTCAGCATATCCCCATCTTTAACGGAATCGCCATATTCGAGAAGCATTTTTCTATAAAAATTATGCTGAAGCTGACCATCTTCAAGACAACCGATTAATGTTTCCTCTAAATCGTTGTAGCCTACCCTATCTGAAATTGCTTCGTTTAAATCATAAAGCCTAACCGGATCGGTAGTCAATGGTTTGGAATTCCAGATAGAAATCAATTTGTTTTCATAGTTCACATCTACATCTACTGAACTGAAGAAGAAATTGAGAAACGCTTTATGGAAATCGCGAAATTGCTCGTTCGGACGTTTATCAAATTGACAGCTTTTGGATATCAGCCTTTGCATTTTCTCTCGAATTATTTCATCTCTATCTTCCATTACATATCAATTTGTGTATTGAAGATACGAAGCGTATGCCTTTGGAGATTTTAAAAAATAAGACTTTAGCGTCAGTTTAACTTGTGTTTTTAGATTACGTTAAAAAATTTAAGACTAAAAGCTAGTTTTCAGCTTTATATCCATTACTTTCCCATTCCAAAAAACCGCCCTGCAAGTCATAAATTTCCTTAAAACCGGCTTCTTTTAAAAGGGCAGATGCCTTGGCACTTCTTCTTCCGCTTCTACAATATAGATACACTGGCTTTTCGGGGTCTAACTTTTCAACTTTGGTTAGAAATTCTGATTCCATCACATTAATATTTTCAGCATCTACAAGATGTCCTTCGGCAAACTCCTCGGGAGTACGCACATCCAATAGTTGGATTTCAGGATTGTTATCAATTGAATCCTTAAATTCCTGTGGAGTTAGCACACGTACTTCCTGTGCTATCGTTTTCTCTTTGCACGCCGTAAAAAAAATGGCGCCGCAAAGAAGCAGAAGTATTGATATCTTTTTCATTTTTTGAGATTTTAATTAATAGTTTCACCTTCCCATTCCATAATCCCGCCTTTAAGGTTGAAGGCATTTTTAATACCTATGGAATTGAGCAACATACACGCTTGTCCGCTTCTGCCACCGGAACGGCAATACACATAATAATTTTTTTGCGGGTCAAGCTGTCTTGCCTGTTGAAGAAATTCAGCTCCATTGTAAATATCTATTTGGATAGCTCCCGGAATATAGCCTTCCTCAAATTCAGCATCGGTACGCACGTCCAAAATCACCGAATTCTCGTCCTTTTCCAACTGCTCGCTCCACTGTTGTTGTGTCAAATCTGCCATTTTAAAAATTTTCAGTAAAAATAATAAATGTGAAACGTTTAAAATTAAAAAAACCAGAAACAAAACGTTTTGGTTTTTAAAGAATATTTTTTTAGAGATCTATTGCTTAACGGAACAGCCTATAGCTTTTGTTTCCTTTACGGAAACTTCTTTTCCTTCCAAAAGCTCATTTACGGCATTCGCCAAAAATCTTTCCTTTACTTCAGCAGCATTGCGAACGTTATCATCAATGGCACCAATGTATTTTACAATATTTTTACCGCCTTCCTTTTGAAGCAGATAAACGTGCGGTGTTTTTGTGGCTCCGTATTTTGCATAGATCGTTTGGCTTTCGTCATATAAATACGGAAAAGTAAATCCAGCTTCCTTGGCTTTTTCCTGCATAAGTTCAAACGTATCATCTGGCTGAACCTCCGGATTGTTTGGGTTAATTGCTATCACAGGATAGCCTTTTGATTTAAATTCCTTGTCCAAGGCAACCATTCTTTCTTCACTAGCAACCGCATACGGGCATGTATTGCACGTAAAAATCACGATAAAACCTTTGGCATCTTTATAATCGGAAAGCGAAACCATTTTCCCGTTTACGTCCTTCAGTTTAAAATCGGTAGCTTCATCACCGATAGTATATCCTTTCGTTTCGGTTTCAGAGTTAATTTCCGTGAATTCGGGCTGGACAATTTCGCTAACGGCAAGATCCCAACTTTTATCCGTAGATTCGTTTTTACAACTGCTAAAAGCAATCAATACAAGGGCTGCAAATGATATGCTGGAAAGTATATTTTTCATAATTCAAATTTTTATAGAAAAGTTTTTAACCCAGTTTCAAGCTCTTCAAAAGTAAACGATTGCTCGTAAAATTTTCGGATGTCTTTTTTATAAATAACCGTTGCGGGAATGGCGCCACTCCATTGTGGTGAAACCTTTGGAATCCAACTATTGGCGTCAGAATCATCCAATAACACCACTTCAGATTGTATGTTGTTCTTTTTAATAAAAGGAATTACTTGGCTCTCCAGTTTGTCCGGAAAATCAAGGCTGACCAACAATAGTTTCACTTTTTTATCGGAATAGTCCGAAGCCAATCTTTCAAAAGCCGGAAGCTCTTTTATACAGGGTTTGCACCAAGTGGCCCAAAAGTTAATTACATAAATTGAATCGTTTTTCTTTTGAAGATACTGCCGTTCAAGTTCTTCGAAATTTAAGGAAACAACTTTTTTTGAATTGAAATCTTCTTTATTAATTGAAACATTTTCTTTCATTGCAACTTCAGAAGTTGTTTCAGATTTTTTATCCAAACAGCCTTGAAACATCAAAACAAAAAGTATAAGCGGAAGTAATTTCATTTGCTAAAAATATTGAAAGTGAAATGATTAAAGTAAATCATTAACGTAAGATTAATAGACTTATTTAGTGCCAAAAAGTTTCATTTCAGAATCGGGAATTTTAATTTTTTCAATAAAAGAAAACTGTCTTCAAAAAAAATTCTATATTTGAACCCGAAACAATGAAAACATTTACACAAAATACTTGGTGGTGGAAAAACTTACGGAAAATCTCGTGAGCGGAACACCTATAGTATAAAATATACGAAAAGGCTTGTCAATCACGACAAGCCTTTTTTTATTCCCGCACCCTTCGGCTTCGCTCAGGGTACGGACGTTGAGCGGAGCCGAAACGACAAAATTTAGAAAATGAAATACAAATTAAAAACATACTCAAAAAAATTATTGGCAGACACCCTAACGCCAGTTTCGGTGTATTTGCGGTTGCGCGATAAATTTCCGAACAGCCTTTTGCTGGAAAGCAGCGATTATCACGCTAACGACAACAGTTTTAGCTATATCTGCTTTAACCCGATTGCTTCCATAAAAGTGGAGAACGAAACCATTTTTCAAAATTTTCCTGATGGAAAAAGCACAACGCTTGAAATTTCAGAAAAAACGAATGTTCCAACTATTTTAGACGAATTTGCCTCCTCTTTTTCTTCGGAAGAAAGTAAATTTAAATTCATCAACAACGGTCTTTTCGGTTTTATGGCTTTTGATGCGGTGCGCTATTTTGAGGATATTCAGCTTTCAAAAAAAGAGGAAAATCTTGAAATGCCCGATTTGTATTATGCAGTTTACCAAAATATAATCGCGATAAACCATTTCAATAATGAAGCGTACATTTTTGCGCACACTTTTGAAGCTGAAAACAATATTCCGCAGATTGAGCAGATTTTAAAATCGAAGAGTTTTGCGGAATATCCCTTTGAAAGAAATGGTGAGCGCACCACAAACTTAAACGACGAAGATTTTAAAACGTTGGTGCGGAAATGTAAAGAACATTGCCAGCGCGGTGATGTGTTCCAAATTGTGCCCAGCAAACGGTTTTCACAAAAATTTACAGGAGATGAATTCAACGTTTACAGGGCTTTGCGAAGTGTAAATCCATCGCCCTACCTTTTCTATTTTGATTACGGAAATTTTAAAATCTTCGGAAGTTCGCCCGAAGCGCAGTTGGTCGTAAAAGGAAACACGGCAGAAATCCACCCCATCGCCGGAACTTTTAAACGAACAGGAAACGACGAACAGGATGCCGAGCTAGCCAAAAAACTTTCCGAAGACAAAAAGGAAAACAGCGAACACGTAATGCTAGTTGATTTGGCACGAAACGATTTGAGCCGCCACGGCACGAACGTAAAAGTGGAAACCTATCGCGAGGTTCAGTTTTTTTCACACGTAATTCATTTAGTGAGCAAAGTTACGGCAACGAAAAACCCCGAAACATCAACGATGCAGATTGTTGCAGACACTTTTCCCGCGGGAACTTTGAGCGGCGCACCAAAACATAAAGCGCTGCAATTGCTGGAAAAATATGAAAACCGAAGTCGTGAATTTTATGGCGGCGCCATTGGGTTTATGGATTTCAGCGGTAATTTTAATCATGCCATTATCATTCGCTCTTTTGTAAGCAAAAACCACACATTGCACTATCAAGCTGGCGCTGGCGTGGTTTCGGAAAGCAATGAGGAAAACGAATTGCAGGAAGTTTATAACAAATTGGGGGCTTTGACAAAAGCACTGGAATTAGCTGAAAACATATAAGTCCCCCAGCCCCAAAGGGGAGCAAAAAATAATAATTCATGAAAGAAGAAATAAATAAAATTAAAAATCAGGCTCCCTTCCCCCAGGGGGAAGGGCTGGGGAAGAGGATTAAAATATTAGTCATCGACAGCTACGACAGTTTTGTTTATAATCTGGTCCACTATTTAGAGGAATTGGATTGCGAGGTAACCGTAAAACGAAACGATAAATTCTATTTGGAAGAAGTAGAAAATTACGATAAAATTCTACTTTCACCCGGCCCAGGAATTCCCGATGAAGCAGGATTATTGAAAGAAGTGATCCAAAAATACGCAACTTCAAAACCTATTTTTGGCGTGTGTTTGGGGCAACAGGCCATCGGTGAAGTTTTTGGCGCGAAATTGGAAAACCTGAGCAAAGTTTTTCACGGTGTGGCTACGACAGCAACTATAATTTCCAAAAACGAACCTCTTTTTAAAGGAATTGAAAAAGAATTTGAAATAGGCCGTTACCACAGTTGGGTGGTTTCAAAAGAAGGATTTCCGGAGGTTTTGGAAATCACTTCAGTCGATGAAAATGGGCAGATTATGTCCGTCCGCCACAAATTTTACGACATTTGCGGCGTACAATTCCATCCCGAAAGTGTGCTGACGCCAATGGGGAAACAGATTATTAAAAATTGGGTGGAGGCCCCCTAAACCCCGAAGGGGGAATAGTGTGCGGTATTTAGTACAGTTGGCAGTAAATCCAACTAAACTTTTAAACTCCTAAACTTATAAACTCATCGACTCAAATAGAAGATGAATTAAAAACAAAAGATACCCGCCTTCGCGGGCATGATATGAAACAGATTTTAAACAGATTAATAAACCACGAACAACTCAACAAAGACGAGGCTCGATCCGTTTTGGTAAATATTTCTGAAGGAAAATACAATCAAAGTCAGATAGCCGCTTTTTTAACGGTTTATATGATGCGAAATGTGAGTTTGGAAGAACTGGAAGGCTTTGGAGATGCTTTGTTGGACTTGTGTGTAGCGGTTGATTTCAGCGATTATAACACAATCGATTTATGCGGTACGGGCGGTGACGGAAAGAATACGTTTAATATTTCAACATTGGCTTCATTTGTTACGGCTGGTGCGGGAGTAAAAGTTACAAAACACGGCAATTACGGAGTTTCATCCGTTAGCGGAAGTAGTAATGTGATGGAAGCGTTGGGAATAAAATTCAGCCATGAAAAGGATTTTTTAAAGCGTTGTTTGGACGAAGCGGGAATCTGCGTTTTGCACGCACCACTCTTCCACCCTGCAATGAAAAATGTGGCACCAATCCGCAAGGAATTGGGCGTAAAAACTTTTTTTAATATGCTCGGGCCGATGGTGAATCCAGCCTTTCCAAAAAACCAATTGGTCGGCGTTTTCGATTTGGAATTGGCACGGATGTACGGCTATCTCTATCAAAAAAGCGAAAAAAATTACGCCGTTTTGCACGCGATGGATGGCTATGATGAAATTTCGTTGACCGGGCCCGTAAAGGTTATTTCAAAAAATTCAGAAAATATTTTGACTGCTGAGAATTTCGGTGTGAAACAAATTGAGGAATCAGAAATTTTTGGTGGCGAAACGGTAAAAGATTCCGCTGAAATATTTTTGGATATTTTAAACGGAAATGGCACCGAAGCGCAAAATAATGTGGTCTGCGCAAATGCCGCAATGGCGATTTCAGTAGTTCAAAATTGTTCAATTAAAGATGGTTTTGAAAAGGCGAAAGAATCTTTAAAATCTGGAAAAGCCCTGAATTCATTAAAGAAATTACAGCAAATATCCGATTGAATCAAGAATCAAGAACCAAGAAACACGAACCACGACTCAATACTCAATACTCAATACTCAATACTCAATACTCAAAAATGACAATTTTAGATAACATAATTGCTTATAAACTTAAAGAGGTTGCAGCCAAAAAAGAAGCAATCCCAACTCGTTTGTTGGAGAAATTTCCACTTTTTGCAAAGGAAACCAAATCATTGGCGGAAGCGTTGCGCATTTCAACAACGGGAATTATCGCCGAGCACAAGCGCCGTTCGCCCAGCAAATCGGTGATCAACGACAAGGTTTTGTTGCCCGAAGTTGTTTCAGGCTACGAACTTGCGGGCGCAAAGGGAATTTCGGTTTTAACGGATTCCAACTTTTTTGGCGGTTCGCTCGATGATCTTTTGGTTGCTGAAAAAACGGTTTCCATCCCCATTCTTCGGAAGGAATTTATCATCGATCCCTATCAAATTTACGAGGCAAAAGCTTACGGTGCCGATGCAATTTTGTTGATTGCGGCTTGTCTTTCGGCGGAAGAATTGAAACAGTTTTCGTTTTTGGCAAAAAGCTTAAAACTCGATGTTTTATTGGAAGTTCACAATTCCGAAGAACTTCAAAAATCATTATTGCCGAATGTGGATATGATTGGCGTAAACAATCGAAACCTTAAAAATTTCAAGGTAAATATCGACATCAGCAAAAAACTGTCCGAAGAAATTCCGGCCGATTTCGTGAAAATTTCCGAAAGCGGAATCAGCGATGTGGAAACAATAAAAGAGTTGAGAACCTACGGTTTTGAAGGATTTTTGATTGGTGAAAATTTTATGAAAACCGAAAATCCCGGCGAAACGGCCAAACAATTTATTCAAAATTTGAGATGAAACCACTTTTAAAGATTTGCGGAATGAAACACAATATTGCCGAAGTCGCCGCGCTTCAACCAGACTATTTGGGTTTTATCTTTTACGAAAAAAGTCCGCGTTATTTTGAAGGGGAAATTCCTTCGCTATCGCTCGGAATTAAAAAGGTTGGGGTTTTTGTGGATGAAAAGATTTCAAAAGTGATTGATTTATGCAAAAAATATTCTTTGGATGTAATCCAACTTCATGGCAATGAAACAAAAGAATATATCCTCGACTTACAGGGCTATCTCACCTTGCTTTATCCCGATGTGCTGGTGTGGAAGGCTTTTAGCGTTGACGAAGAATTCGATTTCAGCGAAATAAAAATTTTTGAAAATAAAGTGGATGCATTTCTTTTTGACACAAAAGGAAAAGAAAAAGGCGGAAACGGTTATACTTTTAATTGGGAAATTTTAAAAAATTATCCATCGAAAAAGCCTTTTATTCTTAGTGGTGGAATTGGTTTGGAAGAAGTTGATCCATTGAGAGAAATACTAAAAACAGACCTTCCCATTCACGCAATTGATGTGAACAGCAAATTTGAAACTGCACCTGGTTTAAAGGATGCAGTTCTCCTGCAAGGTTTCAAAAACCTTGTAGGTATAAACAGAAACTTATGAAATTAAACAAACAGATTCCTTCGGCTGTGTCTCGGAATTATAACGTAAACGAAAAGGGGTACTACGGCGATTTTGGCGGCGCGTATATTCCCGAAATGTTGTACCCAAACGTGGAGGAACTTCGGCAGAATTATTTAAAAATTATGGCCGAGGAATCTTTTCAAAAGGAATTCCGACAATTGCTGAAAGATTACGTGGGGCGGCCAACCCCACTTTATTTTGCAAAGCGTCTTTCGGAAAAATACAGTACTAAAATTTATTTAAAACGCGAAGACCTCTGCCACACGGGGGCGCACAAAGTGAACAACACCATCGGCCAGATTTTAATGGCTAAACGGTTGGGCAAAACACGAATCATTGCGGAAACTGGCGCGGGCCAACACGGCGTAGCCACCGCCACGGTTTGTGCTTTGATGGGATTGGAATGCATCGTTTTTATGGGCGAAATCGACATAAAACGCCAAGCGCCAAACGTAGCCCGAATGAAAATGCTGGGCGCGAAAGTGGTTCCCGCAACAAGCGGCAGTAAAACCCTGAAAGACGCCACAAACGAAGCCATCCGCGATTGGATAAACAATCCTTTGGACACACATTATATTATCGGCAGCGTGGTTGGTCCGCATCCGTACCCCGATATGGTTGCACGGTTCCAAAGCGTGATTTCAGAAGAAATAAAAATGCAGCTCCGTGAAAAAGAAGGACGCGAAAACCCAGACTTTGTCGTAGCCTGCGTGGGTGGCGGCAGTAATGCCGCAGGTGCTTTTTATCATTATTTGAACGAACCGGAAGTTGGAATAATCGCCGTGGAAGCCGCCGGAAAAGGAATTGACAGTGGCGAAAGCGCCGCAACCTCGGTTTTGGGAAAGGTGGGGATTATCCACGGCAGCAAAACACTGTTGATGCAAACCGCGGACGGACAAATTACCGAGCCGTACTCTATTTCGGCAGGTTTGGATTATCCCGGCGTAGGCCCAATGCACGCCCATCTTTTTGCCAGCGGTCGCGGTGAGTTTATTTCGATAACTGATAAAGAAGCGATGAAGGCAGGACTTGAACTTTGCAAACTTGAAGGCATTATTCCTGCCATTGAAAGCAGCCATGCTCTGGCAATTTTTGAAACCAGAAAATTCAAAAAAGATGATGTGGTTGTAGTGAATTTGAGCGGACGCGGGGATAAAGATTTGGATACGTACATTAAATATTTCAACCTGTAATTAAGACCTCACAGGTTTCAAAAACCTGTGAGCTATTTCTATATTATGAACAGAATTCAAAGTAAACTTTCAGAAAACAACCTACCTGCCAAACTGCTTTCCATCTACTTCACCGCAGGTTATCCAAAATTGGACGACACGGTGGAAATACTTCAGCAATTGGAAAAAAACGGCGTGGATATGGTAGAAATCGGGTTGCCTTTTAGCGACCCTTTGGCGGATGGACCTACCATTCAAGCCAGTTCGCAAACGGCTTTAAAAAATGGCATGACTACCGATTTGCTTTTTCGGCAATTGAAAGACATCCGAAAAACGGTTTCCATTCCCTTGATTTTGATGGGATATTTCAATCCCGTGCTCCAATTCGGGGTGGAAAATTTCTGTAAAAAATGTGCTGAAATTGGTATTGACGGCTTGATTCTTCCCGATCTTCCTTTGGCGGAATATGAGGAACATTATGCCGAAATTTTCAGAAAATACAACCTTATAAATATTTTTTTGATAACGCCCCAGACTTCCGAAGAACGCATCCGGCAGATTGACGCAGCTTCCGAAGGCTTTATTTATATGGTGAGCAGCGCGAGTGTTACCGGAAGCTCCTCTGGTTTTGGAGAGGAACAGGAAAATTATTTTAAAAGGATTGCTTCGCTTTCACTTAAAAATCCACAGATTATTGGTTTTGGCATAAATAATTCGGAAACATTTCAGCAAGCAACAAAACATGCCAAAGGGGCAATCATTGGCAGTGCCTTTATAAAAATGCTTTCGGCAAAAGGAATAGCAGGAATTTCAGCATTTATAAGCGCTATCCGCAAGGTTTAACCATTCTTTAGCAAGGGTTTAAGGGAATTTGTGATTTGGTTTTTCTATTTTAGAGGTTCAATTAAAAACGAAAAATAGAACTATTATGGAAAAGAAATTTGAAAGAAAGACAAAACAAAAACATCCCACAAACCCAACGGGAAAGACAAATAAGCAAACCAATGAGTTTGACATAGATGAGAAAACCATCAAAAAACAACAAAATAAGAAGTAATGGGCAAAGGTGACAAAAAAACAAAACGGGGCAAGATTAGTATTGGCAGTTTCGGCAAATTAAGGCCGAAACGAAAAAAATTTAACGTGCGCCCAAAACCAACCAAGGACGCCCAAATTAAAGAAACTTAAAATAGATTGATTTTCGTTTTAAGTTGAATAAAAAGGTTTTTGAGAACAGATTTTAGTTCTTAAAAACCTTTTTTAATGCCAATAATCGTCAATAAAACAATTTTTTTAGGAATTCCCCCTGCAAGGGCTAGGAGGCTTCACTATCTTTGCAACCAAATGATATTTACGTAAATGAACCAACCCGTTTCTGGATTTTCAAAAAAAACCAAGCAGGAAAAGATTGATTGGCTTGCAGAAAATTACCTGCAAAACAATCCTGATGCCGTGCAAATCCTAAAAAAATATTGGAATGAAGACGCCCAACTACAGCAGCTTCACGACGATTTTATAGAAAATACACTCTCCAACTATTACTTGCCCTTTGGTATTGCGCCCAACTTTTTAATCAACGGAAAACTCTTCGCATTGCCCATGGTTACCGAGGAAAGCTCGGTGGTTGCAGCCGCCAGCAATGCCGCAAAATTTTGGCTTGAACGCGGCGGATTTAAGGCCGAAGTGTTTTCCACGGAAAAAAATGGTCAAATCCATTTCAATTTCTACGGAAGTGAAAAAAGTATCGAAGCATTTTTTGAAGCAGTAAAACCGAAACTTCGCAAAAGCATCCAATCCATCGAAAAAAATATGAAAGCCCGTGGCGGCGGTCTTTTGGAGCTTTCTTTAGTAGATAAATCGCATATTCTCGATGGCTATTTTTACATTCACGCAACTTTTGAAACGCTGGACGCCATGGGCGCCAATTTTATAAACAGTTGTTTGGAGCAAATGGCACATACGTTTGAGGAGGAAGCGAAGCATTTTGAACCTTTTCAGCAAAAGGAAACCTATCCCGAAGTGGTGATGAGTATCCTTTCAAACTACGTTCCCGAATGTTTGGTGCGTGCCGAAGTAAGCTGTAAAGTAGAGGAATTGACTACCAAACATTACGATGGAAAGCAGTTTGCTGAGAAATTTGTCCGTGCCATTGACATCGCAAAAACCGAAAGCCGCCGCGCAGTGACTCATAATAAAGGCATTATGAACGGGGTTGACGCGGTTGTTTTGGCAACGGGAAATGACTTCCGCGCGGTGGAAGCGGGGGTTCACGCCTATGCCGCCCGAAACAGCTATTACGGCAGTTTGACGCACGCAAAAATTGAGGATGATGTTTTCACTTTTTGGATTGAATTGCCATTGGCCGTTGGAACTGTTGGCGGATTGACATCACTCCACCCATTGACAAAACTGGCTTTTGAAATCCTCCAGAAACCAAATGCCAAGGAGTTGATGAAGATTATGGCCGTTGCAGGGCTTGCTCAAAACTTTGCTGCTGTGCGATCATTAGTTACTACCGGGATTCAGAAAGGCCATATGAAAATGCACCTGATGAATATTTTGAACCAGTTGCACGCTACAAAAGAAGAAAAAAATGAGGCTTTAAATTATTTTAAAGAGAATGCAGTTTCACATAGCGCAGTTGTTTCTTTTTTGGAAAACTTTAGAATGTAGTTATGCAGAAATTCCATAGCAACGGAAAATTATTGCTCACTGGCGAGTACGTGGTGCTGGATGGTGCCATCGCTTTGGCCATTCCCACAAAATACGGGCAGTCTTTGGAAGTTACCGTTTCAGAAAAAGAAGGAATTCACTGGAAAAGCTTCGATGAAAATGGAGCGGTTTGGTTTGAGGATTTCTTCGACCTAAAAACTCTTGAAGGTAAAAACCAGCGGAGTGAACTTTCCAAAACACTTTCAAAAATACTTATTGAGGCCAAAAAGCTGAATCCAGATTTTCTGCTAAAGTGTGATGGAATTTTAGTTGAGACCCAGTTAGACTTTCCGCGGAATTGGGGCCTGGGCACCTCCTCAACCTTGATAAACAATATAGCGCAGTGGGCAGAAGTGGATGGTTTCGCTTTGCTCGCCAACAGTTTTGGCGGAAGCGGGTATGATATTGCCGCCGCGCGAAGTGACGCTTCTATTTTATACCAATTGAACCACGGAAAACCACAGTTCAAAAAAATAAAACTGCCGTGGAACTTTTCAGATTCCTTATTTTTTGTGCATTTGAATGAAAAGCAGGATAGTAAAGAAGGTATTGCGCATTACAGAAATGCTTTGGTGAAAGAAAAAGACATTCAAAGAATTTCAGACATCAGCAATAAGCTGTTGGCTTGTGATTCGCTTTCAGATTTTGAAAATTTGATGGATGCACACGAGGAAACTATTTCAGAAATTATAAATCTTCAAACGATAAAATCAAAACTTTTTAAGGATTTTCCAGGAACTATTAAAAGTCTGGGCGCCTGGGGCGGCGATTTTGTTTTGGTTACGGGCGATGTTTCTGATATGGATTATTTCAGAAAAAAGGGGTATAAAACGGTAATTCCTTTTGATGAGATGATTCTGAAAACAACTTCTTAAGAAAAGGTTATAAAACAAAAATCCCCAAACAGAAACCGTTCGGGGATTAAATGTGGTGCCTCCAAGAATCGAACTAGGGACACACGGATTTTCAGTCCGTTGCTCTACCAACTGAGCTAAGGCACCATTATTGAGACGGCAAATATAAAGCTATTTTCGTTTTTGCAAAACAATAATTAAAAAAATAAACAGATAATCTTTTCTCAATTTAATAGAGCCTTAACAATTACTTCCTTAGGGTAGTTGTATTTTTATCGCCTTATTGAAAAAAATGAATCTTGTAATTGACGTTGGGAACACACTTGTAAAGCTTGCTGTGTTTGATTCTGGAATTCTCAAACACAAAAAAACCTGCGTAAAGACAGATTTTTTACCCACGCTTGCCGAATTTTCGGAAAATTTCAACTCCATAACCAATAGCATTGTTTCCTCGGTTGCCAATCTTTCTGACCATCAACTTTCAAAACTGGAGCAGCTCGGCAATGTTCTCTTGCTAGATCATGAAACCAAGGTTCCATTTAAGAATAAATATGGCACCCCAAAGACTTTGGGCATAGACCGCATTGCGTTAGTAAGTGCGGCAGCCCATACATATCCAGACACTAATGTTTTGGTTATCGATGCCGGCACGTGTATTACCTACGATTTTTTGAACTCCGAAAACGAATATTTGGGAGGTGCTATTTCACCCGGCCTGGCTATGCGCTATAAATCATTGCATACGTTTACTGATAAATTACCGTTATTGGAAGCAAACAATCCAAAAGCATTAACCGGAAATAGCACCGCAACCTCTATACATTCTGGAGTCGTTAATGGAATTTTGTATGAAATAGATGGTTTTAGTAAAGCATACAAAAATCATTACGAGAATTTAACAGTTATTTTAACAGGAGGAGACGCACATTTTTTGCGAGATACCATAAAAAATGACATCTTTGCCAACTCAAATTTTTTATTGGAGGGCTTGAACCATATTTTAGAATATAACAAACATTGATGTTTAGACAGATATTAGTCGGTTTATTTATACTTATTGCAGGTGTAACAGTGGCCCAAGAAGGAACCACATCTCCATATTCCTATTACGGTATTGGTACATTAAAATTCCGTGGTACGGTTGAGAACAGGTCTATGGGAGGATTAGGGGTTTTCTCAGATAGTATTCACCTGAATCTTCAAAACCCCGCTTCGTATTCAGGTTTACGTTTGGTCAACTTTTCGGTGGGCGGAAGCCACAAAGCCTCAACCCAGAAAAACGAAACTGCAAGTCAAAATACTTCCACTACTACCTTGGATTATATTGCAATGGGCATTCCCATGGGCAAATTTGGGATGGGGTTTGGAGTAATTCCATATACGGCAGTAGGCTATGATTTTAATTCTGAATTACCCGACGGACTTACTCAATATGAAGGAAGTGGCGGGTTAAATAAAGCATACCTTTCTCTTGGCTATCAAGTAACACCTGAATTGAGTTTGGGGGTTGATGCCAATTACAACTTTGGAAAGATAGAAAATACAGCAACCACCCAAAAGACCAATCTGCAGTACGGGACACGGGTTTTTAACAGGTCAGATATTTTGGGCTTCAGCTTTAACTTTGGAGCTATGTACAAGCGCATGGTTACCGAAAAACTAGAATTTACCGGATCCGTTACCTTTACGCCCGGCACGAGTTTTACATCAGAAAATTACAGAAGGATTGCTACGGTATCCATTCTTCCTGTTGGAATTTTCACCGTGGATGAAAGAGAGATTACAGTAGCCGATACCGATTTTACCTTTCCCTCACAATTTACCGTTGGCGCTGGTATTGGCGCTCCGAAACATTGGGCGTTGGGCGTAGAATACACCAATCAAAAAACCAGTAACTTTACCAATCGGTCTTTTAATATTGATAATATAACCTATGAAAACGCCTCAAAGTTTCGATTGGGAGGATATTATATTCCGAACTATAATTCTTTTGGAAATTACTTTAAAAGAGTGGTTTATCGCGCAGGAGCTAGGTTTGAGCAAACAGGCTTAAACGTGAACGGACAGGACATAAACGAGTTTGGCATATCTTTTGGACTAGGGTTACCCGTAGGACGATTATTCTCTAATGCAAATTTAGGATTTGAAATCGGCCGACGCGGAACCACCGACTTTGGATTGATTCAGGAAAACTTTTTTAATACATTCATTAGTTTCTCTCTAAACGACCGTTGGTTCGAAAAAAGATTATATGATTAATACCAATACATTAAATACCATGAAAACTAGATTCATTTTACTATTTACCGTTATCTTACTTTCCTTCTCGGGAAACAGTTTTGCCCAGGCACCTGACGATTGCGCTATCACTCTATCGTATTTTACAGAGCCGGCCAAAATTAAAAATTATGAAGCAGCACTTCCTTATTACGAAAAGTTAATAAAGGAATGCCCGAACTACAATCTGGCTATTTATCAATATGGCGTAAAAATGTTCGAATATTTTATCGAAGAAAAAGGCGATAAGACCAAGGTAAATGATCTTATTGAGGCTTGGGAATTGAGACTGCAGAACTTTCCCGATCAAACTAAGGAAGGTGATGTGCTTTCAACCATTGCACAGATAAAATATGATAACAACATTGGTTCAAAAGCTGAGCAATTCAAGGCGTTTGACGAAGCGTTCAAAAAAGATCCAGAAAACTTCACCAGTGGAAAGAGTCTATACGCTTACTTCTCATTGGCGGTAGATCTGCACAATGAGGGCCAAAAAGATCTTCAGGATATTTTTAATCTTTATGATGTGGTAATCGATAAAATTGATACCGAGAAGAACAGTCTAGCTTCCAAACTTACTCCTTTAATGGATAAAGAAGAAGCGGGTACAGCGCTTACCGATAAAGAACAGCGCGCAAAGGATGTTTATGAAAACAACCTTGGAGTTTACGCAACGGTGGAAGGAAGTGTAAACGGCAAATTGGGTCAATTGGCAGACTGCCCTAACCTAGTTCCGTTATATACTAAGGATTTTGAATCTAAGAAAACCGACGTAAACTGGTTGAAAAATGCAGCTGGCCGTTTAAGCGCAAAAGACTGCGACGATCCATTGTTCTTTAAATTGGTACAGGAACTTCACAAGCTTGAGCCTTCTGCAGAATCTGCTTATTATCTTGGGAAACTTGCTGAAAAAGATGGAAAGGCAAGTACGGCTCTGGACTACTTTAACCAAGCCGCAGATCTACAAACTGATAAAGGAAAAAAAGCCTCAATTTATTATAGTATAGCTGAAAACTACCGTAAAAAAGGTAGCTATGGCACGGCAAGAAATTACTACAACAAAATGCTTGAAGTAAAACCATCTGCTGGTATGGCTTATTACAAAATTGGCTCTATGTATGCCGATAGCGCCAACAACTGTGGAACAACTGTATTTGAAAAAAGAGCAATGTACTGGTTAGCCGCAGATATGATGGATAAAGCAGCCCGTGTTGACGGTACAATTGCAGGAAATGCAAAAGCCGCAGCAAGTTCTTATAGAGCTCGTGCCCCACAAGCTAGCGATATCTTTTCTGAAGGCATGGCTGGAAAAACCGTTAAGTTCAACTGTTGGGTTGGAGGAAGCGTAAGAGTTCCTAACTTATAAGAATGTACACCTATATAAATATGCTAAAAAGCGTGATGGTCCTGGTATTGGCCATCACGCTTTTTGCATGTGAAAGCAATTACCAAAACGTAAAAAAACTTAGCCTTTCAGACGGAGCTCCTATTGCCGAAGGAAAGGACATAAACTTCAAATATACCGACTCAGGAAAACTGGTGACAAATCTTTTGGCCGAAAAACTTTTGGATTATTCAAATCTCGAATTTCCCTACAAGGAGTTTCCCAAAGGGATTGAAGTTAGGTTTTGGGATGAAGACGGCAAGAAAAACACAGTGACCGCAGACTATGCAATTCAGTTTGATGAAACGGGATTGGTCGATCTGCGGGATAATGTAGTAGTTATTACCGCAGACAGTGTGGTTTTAAAAGCGAATCAGCTTTATTGGGACCAAAAAAATAAATGGGTCTTTACAGACCAGCCCTATCAAATAAAATTTAAGGACGGTTCCTATAATGATGGAGCCGTTGGGTTTGACAGCAGTGAAGATTTCACTACCTTTCTATCCAGAAAAAACCAAGGAGTACAATTAGTGGACAAAACCAAAACCGAAAATGTTGAATAAAGTTTACCGTTTTTTTGAATATGCCTATCTTATCATAGCCGCGTTTTTTGCCTATGAAGCCGTAATGAACTGGCAAAGCCAGCCTTATCGGGCCTATCTATTTCTATTCTTTGTTGTTATCGCAATATTTATGTTTTTTTTCAAAAGAAATTTTAGAAAGAAAATGGAAGACCGAAATAAAAATTAGTTGGAAGTTATTAATCATCCTGAAATTTCAGCATCCGAACCCATAACTATTAACTCATAACCCTTAACCCAAAACCCTAACCCAAGCATTGGATTCCAGCATACTTATCATTATTAGCATGCTTATACTCTCTGCCTTCTTTTCGGGCATGGAGATTGCATACGTTTCCTCAAACAAGATCCATATTGAAATTGAGAAGAAACAAAACACTTTTCTCGCCGGCATCCTTAAAAAAATAACCAGGCGCCCTTCAAAATTTATCGCCACCATGCTCGTGGGCAACAACATCGCATTGGTTGTGTATGGTTTCTTTATGGGCGACCTGTTAATGGAGTATATTCCCATTGCCGGATTCTCGGGCCTGCTTATCCAGACTTTAATTTCCACCCTCATCATCTTGCTAACGGCAGAGTTTCTTCCAAAGGTTTTCTTCCAGATTTACGCCAATAGCTTAGTGAAGATATTTGCCGTGCCCGCCTATTTTTTCTACTTTCTTTTTTCATTGATTTCCGAATTTATCATTTGGATTTCAGATTTGGTCCTAAAGTTAATTTTTAAATCGGAAGGCGATACGGTGCAACTGACCTTCAGCAAACTGGAACTTGGAAATTATATTTCGGAACAGATGGAGATTGCCGAAACCAAGGAGGAAATGGATTCGGAGATTCAGATTTTTCAAAACGCGCTGGACTTTTCCGAAGTAAAATCACGCGAAGCCATGATACCGAGAACCGAAGTAGTAGCCGTTGATATTAATACCACGCCAAAAGAACTTGCCAAAATTTTTACGGAAACAGGCCTTTCCAAAATTCTTGTTTACAAGGAGAATATAGACGATATTCTGGGCTATGTGCATTCTTTTGAACTTTTCAAAAAACCTGCAAGCATAAAGAAAGTGCTGATGCCCGTAGTTTTTGTTCCCGAAACCATGCTCATCAAGGACGTGTTGGGCATCCTGAGCAAAAAGCGAAAGAGCATAGCCGTAGTAATTGATGAATACGGTGGTACCAGCGGTATTATTACGGTGGAGGATATAATTGAAGAACTTTTCGGCGATATTGAGGACGAACACGACAGCATCGCCCTTATTGAAGAAGAATTGGGCGACGGCCATTATAAATTCTCCGCCCGGCTGGAGGTTGACTACCTAAACGAAACCTATAAACTGGATTTGGAGGAAAGTGAAAACTACGAAACCTTGGGAGGTTTGATTGTAAACCATACCGAAGAAATTCCGGAACAGGGCGAAACCGTTGAAATTGAAGATTATGTCTTTACTATTCTGCAGGTTTCAAGCACCAAGATTGAGCTGGTGGAAGTAAAAAACATTTCGGAAGATTAGATTTTCAATTATTCCACACTTTTTTCAATATACTTTTTTATTAATGGTAGGAAAATGGTATTTTCGCCCCCTAAATAGCTAAAAAAACATCCTTTAAACTTTGTCTATTTCGGCAATTAAAGGAATTTACAACCAAACCCTTTGTCTTCACGTGTGTGAAAGCGAAGCAATATAAATTACGAACATCAAATGGCAATCTTAAACAGTATTAGAAAACGCGGGATATTTCTTATCCTTATTATTGCATTGGCGCTTTTCGCCTTTATCTTAAGTGATGTATTAACCAAAGGCGGCGGCACAAAGGTCCAGGATACTATTGCCACCATAAACGGTACGGATATTTCCCGACAAAGTTTTATGGAAGAGGTTGAAGCCACACAACGCAATATGGGGCCAAACTCAAACACCTCACAAGCCATGAACATGGTTTGGGACAGAGAACTGCGAAGGGTTATTTTAGAGGAACAGTATGAAAAAGCCGGACTTTCCGTTGAAAAGGCACAGTTGGACGATGCCTTAAAATCTTCCTTGGCAAACAACCCCACTTTTTTAAATGAAGCTGGACAGGTTGATGACGGTAAAATCCAAGAGTATATTGCCAGCATTAAAGCTTCTTCCCCCGAAATGTACCAGCAATGGATCAATTTTGAACAAAATGCGGCCCAAGGCGTATTGCAACGCACCTATTTTAATATGATAAAGGGTGGCTTGCGCACAACGGTTGCCGAGGGTGAACAAGAATATCATTTTCAGAATGACAATTTGAATTTCAGCTATGTATTGATTCCCTATAGCAAAATAGCCGATGCAGATATTAAGATTACCGACGATGAAATAAAAAAATACATTGCCGCTCACCCCAACGATTACGAAGTGGATGCACAGGCAGATATTCAATATGTTTTCTTTTCTGAAGAGCCATCAGAAGCCGATATTGCAGAAGCGCAAACCGAGACAAGTGCTTTATTGAACAGCAAAGTTGAGTTCAATCAAGACACAAAGAGCAATGATACCATCCCGGGTTTCAGTAACACTAAAGATTACGAAGAATATGTAAATGCTAATTCTGACGTGCCCTATTTTGACAGTTGGATGTTCAAAAGCCAATTGCCTCCCACGGTAGCCGATACGCTTATCAACTTGAACGAAGGCGATATCTACGGTCCTTTTAAAGTTGACAACGCCTTCTATCTTACTAAAGTTTTGGAAACCAAAAGAATGCCCGACTCTGCGGACTCCAAGCATATTTTGATTCGTTACGCAGGCACAATGCGCGCACCCGAAACTATAACCCGTACCAAGGAAGAAGCGCAGAAACTTGCCGATAGCCTTTTAGGGGTGGTAAAAAAAGACAAAACAAAATTTGCTGAACTTGCATCTGAATTTTCAGATGATGGCTCCAGCCAAAACGGTGGCGACTTGGGAACCTCCACTCCTGGCAGAATGGTACCTCCGTTCGACAAGTTTATCTTCAACAACCCAACAGGAACAATCGGCTTGGTAGAAACGGATTTTGGCTTTCACGTTGTGGAAGTTGGAAAGCAGTCGGAGCCTAAAAAAGCGATTAGACTTGCAACTGTTGTGAAAAACATCGAGCCTTCCAAGAAAACGACCGATGATGTTTTCTTTAGAGCTTCCAAATTTGAAGTAGCTGTTAAAGATGGCGATTTTTCTGAATTGGCAAAGTCACAAAATCTTGAGGTAAAACCAGTAAACAACCTGGGCAAAATGGAAGCCAACATTCCTGGATTAGGTGCAAACCGTCCTATTGTTAACTGGGCTTTCAATGAAGATACTAAGGTTGGTGACATTAAGCGTTTCAGCGTACCGGAAGGTTATGTAATTGCACAACTTACCCGCAAAAATGAAAAAGGCTTAATGAGCGTAGCACAGGCAAGCCCTACCGTAAAGCCTATTCTTTTAAATGAAAAGAAGGCTGAAAAAATACGTGAATCCATCAAAGGAAATACACTAGAGGAAATTGCCCAAAATCAAAATGTAAGCGTTCAGAACGTCACAGGCGTAACTATGGCCAACCCAATGATTGCGGGAAGCCTAGAGCCCAAAGTTGTAGGCGCAGCCTTCGGCACCAAGCCAGGGGAATCTACCGGATTGATTAACGGCAGAAATGGTGTCTATAAGGTAAAAGTAACAGCTTTTAATCCTGCACCAAAAATGGAATCATACGTAAATTATGCGAACCAATTGAGCACAAAGAACGCACCGGCATCGCAAAGTGCGGTTTATAACGCCCTTAAAAAGAAAGCGGAGATTGAAGACAATCGCGCCACTTTTTATTAATAAAACCGCAACCTAATTATTAAGCCCTGTCGCAAAATTTGTGACAGGGCTTTTTCTTTAAAACTGAATCTGTAATACTTCGGAAAAACCGAAAATAACCTTTATTTTTAGGGGATTTTTATCAAAATGCACAAAATGGACAATACAGAACTAATTAAAGCAATTGAAGAAAAATATAAAAGTTTGGGCGAAAACCCCGAAACCTACCTCAAGGGGCTGCTGCAGGCAAAGCCCATAACATATTGGGACTATATTCAGGTGGACACCTTGCTTTCTCTTCAAAAAACACGAACCGATTTTAAGGATGAGGAAATCTTCGTGATGTACCATCAGGTTACGGAATTAACCTTAAAAATGATGATTCACGAAATAAAGCAACTTTCTGAAGGCGACAATCTTTCGGAAGAAATCTGGCTGACAAAATTAGACCGATTAAAAAGATATACCCGAATGCTCATTACTTCTTTTGACATAATGAAAGATGGCATGAGTTACGAGGATTATAACACATTTCGCGCTACCCTTACCCCTGCCAGTGGCTTTCAGAGTGCCCAATTCCGCATTTTGGAATTGTACAGTACAAGACTTGAAAATTTAATCAATTCTGAAGGAAGGGAAAGGTTGCCACTAAACCCGACGTTTGATGATTATTTTAAGCATGTATACTGGAAAGACGCCGGCCTAGATCGCAAAACGGGTAAAATGACACTCACGCTAAGGCTTTTCATTGAAAAATATGAAGCAGATTTTAAGGCGCTCGCGGAAAATGTGAAGGGCAAAACCTTGGAAGAACGCGTGGGCCAAATGGATAATCCTTCGGAAGAATTAAAGGATAGGCTAAAACAGTTTGACCATTTTTATAATGTGGCCTGGCCGATGGTACATTTGGACACCGCCCAGCATTACCTTAACAGCAAGGGTGAAAGCAAGACCGCCACGGGAGGCTCGGAATGGAAAAAATATTTGCACCCAAAATACCAACAACGCAAATTTTTCCCCGCACTTTGGTCTGCGGAAGAAATTGCAAATTGGGGGGAATGATTCTTTTGGGAATCGGGATTTGTTAATTTGGGATTCGTTAATTCGGGATTCGTTAATTCGGGATTTGGGTCCCGATAGCTATCGGGATGGGATTTGTTTTTTGGAACACTATGGATATACAAATAAAACGCATATACGAAAAAGCTGCAAACCGTGATGGTACCAGGATTTTGGTAGACCGCGTTTGGCCGCGGGGTGTAAGCAAGGAAGACGCAAAACTCGACGAATGGATGAAGGAGATTGCTCCCTCAAAAGAACTTCGGAAATGGTTTGACCACAAAAAAGAACGTTTTGATGGGTTTTCAAAAAAATATAAAAAAGAATTAAAAGACCATTCCGATTTGGTGGAACAACTGTTGGAAAAAGCCAAAGAAAAACGCCTCACCCTCCTCTATGGCGCAAAAGATGAAAAACACAACCAGGCCGTAGTCTTGAAAGAATATTTGGAAGACCAATAAATTCTTCTTTATAAAACCTTTTCAGTATTTTTAAAACCAGTAAACCATCTTTGTATTATAGAATGAAGTATTTTCTTGCGCTTTTATTTCTCAGTTTTTCATTAATCGCCCAATCGCAAATCCTAAATGCCGAATCGCTTCGAAAGGTTACAGACACTTCAGGTTTTTCGGGTTCGGTAAGTCTAGGTTTTTCACTGAAACGCGATGTGAATGACTATTTCGCCTTTAGCAGTAGTACCCATCTGCAATACAAAATGAACAAACATTTGGTGCTATTGAAAAATGATATTGAACTGAAAAACATTGAAGGCAACAAATTTGAAAATGCCGGGATAACCCATTTGCGATATAACTACAAATTTCACCCTCGGATAGCTTGGGAAATATTCGCACAGGCCCAATACAACAAGGTTTCAAAAATAAATTTCAGAGGACTTGTGGGAATGGGGCCGCGTTTTAAATTGACTACTTCGGAAAATTACAAATTCTATTTGGGCACCCACATTATGTACGAGCAGGAAGAACTCAGCGATGGCGTTACCCCGATGCAACGCGATTTTAGGAGCACTTCCTATCTTTCCTTTAGTCTGTACCCAACGGAGACCATCAGTTTTGTCAGCACTACCTATTACCAACCAAAACTTAAGGATTTTGGCGATTATCGCCTTTCAAACCAGACCTCATTGCTCATAGACCTCTTTAAAAATTTCGCCTTTAAAACCAGCTATACTTTTATTTACGACGAAACCCCAGCCGTGGGAATTCCGAATTCCCAGTACAATCTGGAAAGCGGCTTTGTTTATTCTTTTGATTAAAAGTTTAAAACTTTCGTAAACATTTCCCTTTTTAAAAGACTACTTCCCTATATTTACCTTAATCACTAAAAACCACAATCACTAAAATTCCGTAACTATTATTAAATCGCAATTATGGCCACAAACAATTACTACGACCCAGCCGACCTTAAAAAATTTGGAAAAATCTCAGAATGGAGCCAAGAACTCGGCGATAAATTTTTTGAATATTACGGAAAAGTTTTTGAAGAAGGCGCCCTTTCCGCCCGTGAAAAATCGCTCATCGCCCTTGCCGTAGCACACACCGAAATGTGCCCATATTGTATTGACGCCTACTCGCAGGATGGCCTGCAGCGCGGCATAACCAAAGAAGAAATGATGGAAGCCGTACACGTGGGGGCGGCCATTAAAGGCGGTGCTACCCTAGTCCATGGCGTTATGATGATGAATAAAGTAAACAAATTGGAAATGTAGGCACGCCATTCATCGCGCGCACAGAAAAAACATACGAATATTCAGAAAAAATTTATGCTGAAAGAAAAAAAGAAAAAGCAACAGTCACTTCACAAACGCGATAGCGAATATGCCCTTGCAAATAAACAGCTCGAAAAACTCTCCAACGGTATTTTTGCCAACGGGGAGCTCCCAACGTTTTCCGAAAAAATAAAGCAGACGGACCAATTTCCGTTGCGCCCCAACAAGCTTGAGATTCTCCAAATTAACGTAGGCTATATGTGCAATCAGGTTTGCGAGCACTGCCACGTAGATGCAGGGCCGGACCGGAAGGAAATTATGACGCGCGAAACCATGTTGCAATGCTTGGAAGTAATTAAAAACACCGGCGCCCACACCTTGGACCTAACGGGCGGCGCGCCGGAAATGAACCCGAATTTTCGCTGGTTCGTAGAAGAAGCCAGCAAAGCCGGAATTCAGGATTTTATTGTTAGAAGTAATTTGACAATCATTCGCGCTAACAAAAAATATTACGACCTGCCCGAATTTTTTAAGAAACACAACGTGCACGTGGTGAGCAGCATGCCGCACTGGACCCGTGGCAAAACCGACAAACAAAGAGGCGAAGGCGTTTTCGACCTTTCCATCAAAGCCTTGCAGGAATTGAACGCGGTAGGTTACGGCATGCCAGACAGCACCCTGCGACTGGACTTGGTGTATAACCCCAGCGGCGCCTTTCTTCCGGGCGACCAGGCCAGTATGGAAAAGGATTTTAAGAAAGCCTTGCTTGAGGATTTCGGGATACATTTCCACAATCTTTTTGCTATTACCAACCTGCCGATTTCCAGATTTTTGGATTATTTGATTGCTTCGGAAAACTATGAGGATTATATGTATTCCCTGGTGGAAGCGTATAATCCCGCAGCGGTAAAAAACGTGATGTGCCGCAATACCATTTCGATAAGTTGGGATGGGTATTTGTACGATTGCGATTTCAACCAAATGCTGGAATTGAAGGTGGCAAGTAAGATTCAACACGTTTCGGAATACAATGAGGATATTTTAAACGATAGAAAAATAATTATTTCGCAGCACTGCTATGGCTGTACGGCGGGCGCCGGGAGCAGCTGCCAAGGCGCCGTGGCGGAGTAAAGGATCGATTGTAAATATGCTTCCATGAAACAATTTTCACTTCTTATACTGCTGTTTCTAATGGCAAAAATCAGTTTCGCCCAAAAAAACGTGGACGAATTGCTCGAAGCCTACAATACCCGCAGCGTACCGTACATTTCAGTGGAAGAATTGCGAATGTTCCAAATGAACGATGCCGTAACAGTTCTGGACGCCCGCGAGCCTGAAGAATTTGCGGTAAGCCATATAAAATCTGCAATAAATGTGGGTTACAACGACTATACTTCTGAAGAAAAACAACTTCAAAATCTAAACAAGAATATTCCCGTAGTCGTTTATTGTTCGGTGGGAATCCGTTCCGAAAAGATTGGCGAAAAATTAAAAAAAGCAGGATTTACGAAGGTTAAAAATCTCTACGGTGGTATCTTTGAGTGGAAAAACAAGGGCTACCCCGTCTTCGATTCCGCGGGAAAGGAAACTGAAAAATGTACACGCCTTTTCCAAGCATTGGAGCCAGTATTTGAACGCGGGAAACCCTGTTTATTGAAACAAATTTACTTTAACGCGCTTCATAAGGCGCGTCAGCAGAACTCTACAAAATGGCATTATTAAATTCCAAAGAAACCAGTAGCGATAACGAAATGGCCCGTGATTTCTACTTTCCTACCTCTAAAAAAGCACTGATTATTTTCACCCGAAACCCAGAACTTGGTAAAGTGAAGACCCGGCTCGCGAAATCGGTGGGCGATGAAATTGCTTTGGAAATCTATAAATTTCTGCTGAAGCACACGGTAGCAATTACCAAAAATTTAAACGTTGATAAATACGTGTTTTATTCCGAAAATATCCACCGTGAGGATATTTGGGATCCTGAAATTTTCAGAAAAAAACTGCAAACCGGTACCGATTTAGGCGAAAAGATGCAAAATGCTTTTTCAGAATTATTCGATATGGGCTACGAAAAAGTAATCATTGTGGGAAGCGATATTTTCGAACTGGGGCAAAGTGACATTGAAAACGCCTTCGAAGTTTTACAGACAACTGAAACGGTAATAGGCCCTGCCACCGATGGCGGCTATTATTTACTGGGAATGAAAGAACGGAACGCTGCATTATTTCAAAATAAAAACTGGGGCACGAGTACGGTTTTGGAAGAAACGCTGGCCGATTTAAGGCAAAAGAAATACGTTTTATTGGAAGAGCGTAATGATGTGGATTATTATCAAGACATTAAAGAGATTGATGCTTTTCAGCAATTTTTACCTCCCTATTTAGACAAAAACTTTTTATAAAAATGAGCATTTTAAAATACATTGAGGAAGCCGCAGATTTTCTAAAACAGCGCGGTTTCGATACACCCGAAGTTGGAATTATCCTTGGCACGGGCCTCGGAAAATTAATTGAAAAAGTGGCAATTGAAGCTGAGGTAAGCTACAACCACATTCCAAATTTTCCCACCGCCACCGTGGAATTTCACAAAGGAAAATTGATTTACGGCACTTTGGAAGGAAAAAAGGTAGTCTTGATGCAGGGCCGATTTCACGTTTATGAAGGCTATTCGCTGCGCGACGTTACCTTTCCCGTGCGCGTAATGCACCTTTTGGGAATCAAACATTTGCTGGTGAGCAACGCATCGGGAGCTATAAACCTCAACTTCAAAAAAGGCGAAATAATGCTGATTGACGACCATATCAATCTTCAAGGCGACTCGCCTCTCGCCTTCCGCGGTGTTGAGAAAATGGGCGAACGTTTTGTGGATATGAGCGCGCCCTACAATGCTGAAATGAACCAAAAAATAGAGCAGATTGCTTCCGAAAAAAATATAAAATTGCACAAAGGTGTGTATGCCAGCGTGGTTGGGCCGCAATTGGAAACCCGCGCGGAATACCGCTATTTAAAAATTATAGGTGCCGATGCCGTGGGAATGAGCACCGTGCCAGAGGTTATCGTAGCCAATCATTTGGGCTTACGCGTTTCTGCCGTTTCAATCCTTACCGATGAATGCGACCCCGACAACCTGCAACCTGTGGATATTGAAGAAATAATCGCAATGGCCGCCAAAGCAGAGCCGGATATGATTACATTATTCACAGAATTAATCAAACAACTTTAAAAGTATACCATGAGCTATCTCGATACCACCAACGACGTTTACAAACAAGCCGCACTCACCCCAGATGTTGGGTTATGTTGCACCACAAACCCTATTTGGGAACTTCCCGGATTGAAAATTCCGAAGATTATGCAGGAAATGAATTATGGCTGTGGAAGTACCGTAAACGCCCGCGACCTCACCAACAGTCCGAAAATATTGTACGTCGGCGTAGGCGGTGGAATGGAACTGCTTCAATTTTCCTATTTCAACAGAAACAAAAGCGGCGTCATAGGCGTTGATACTGTTAATGAAATGCTGGAAGCATCCCGAAAAAATTTCAAGGAAGCTGAAAAATTAAACCCATGGTTTAAAAGTGAGTTTGTCGATTTAAAAAAAGGCGATGCCCTAAACCTTCCCGTGGAAGACAACAGCATCGACGTGGCCGCACAGAACTGTCTTTTCAATATATTTAAGGCCGAAGATCTTAAAAAAGCAATTGAGGAAATGTACCGCGTTTTGAAGCCCCACGGACGCTTGGTAATGAGCGACCCGACCTGTGAGCAGCAAATGAACGAAACCCTTCGGGAGGATGCACGTCTTCGTGCATTATGCCTCAGCGGCAGTCTTCCCATCGCCGAATATGTAAAAGCATTGACTGATGTTGGTTTTGGTACTATAGAAATCCGAGCGCGCAAACCTTACCGCATCCTCGACACAAAAAACTACCCAACGGATGAGTTGATTTATATTGAATCCATTGAAGTGGCTGCAATAAAAGACCCGATGCCCGAAGACGGCCCCTGCGTTTTCACGGGAAAAGCCGCAATCTATTACGGAAGCGAAGACTATTTTGATGATAAAAAAGGCCACGTTTTACTGAAAAACCAGCCTTTGGCAATCTGCGATAAAACAGCGGGAGCCATTGCAAGTTTAAATCGAGATGACATTTTTATCAGCGAATCAACTTTTCATTATGACGGCGGCGGATGCTGCTAAAATGCATTGAGAATTTCCATATAAAAACCGGACAGCTAAAAAGTACGTAAGTCTTTTATCCATCGAAAAAACGTTAAAAGATGATATTGATAATACTTTTTATTGCTGCCTGTTTTTTGGCTTTCAGCAATGGTGCCAATGATAATTTTAAAGGAGTTGCCACGCTTTTCGGAAGTGGCACCACCAATTACAAAAAAGCGATAACTTGGGCCACGGTAACCACCTTTGCTGGGTCTGTTGCCGCAATTTTTTTGGCTGAAACTTTAGTAAAAAATTTCTCCGGAAAAGGATTGGTGCCGGATAATTTGATACAGAATCCCACTTTTGCAATCTCCATTGCCTTGGGAGCGGCATTGACGGTTTTTCTGGCCACAAAAATAGGAATGCCCATTTCTACCACCCACGGCTTAGTTGGAGCATTGTTCGGCGCCGGATTTATGGCTATCGGCTCAGATTTCAATTTTGAAAAATTGGGAAGTGCGTTTTTAATTCCACTTATTGCAAGTCCACTGATGGCGGCGGTTTTGAGTTATCTCTTGTATATTATTTTTCGGAACACGCGTAAAAAGCTCGGCATCGGCAAAAAGAGTTGCCTTTGTGTTTCAGAAAAGCAAACCGCCGCGCAACTAGCCAATTCAAATTTAAAAATCCAAACCCATTCCAACATAGAAATAAGCACCTGTAAAGCAGGCTGTTCCGAAACTTACGATGGAAGGATTTTAGGCATCACTTCGCAAAAAGTGCTGGACACTTTACATTACATCAGTTCAGGTGTGGTAAGCTTTGCCCGTGGTCTAAACGATACGCCTAAAATAATGGGATTGTTGATAATTATAAGCGCACTGGAATTGCACTGGGGAATGCTGGCAATCGCAATTACAATGGCGCTCGGGGGTCTTCTCAACGCAAAAAAAGTAGGAGAAACCATGAGCAAAAAAATTACACCGATGAATTCGGGACAGGGCTTTACCGCAAATATGATTACCGGGCTTTTGGTTACTACTGCAAGCATCCACGGAATGCCGGTTTCAACTACGCACGTTTCCGTGGGATCTATTTTTGGAATTGGCACCGTTACCAAAAAGGCCAATCCGAAAGTGATTTATAAAATTCTTCTATCTTGGGTGTTGACCCTGCCAATGGCTGCCATAATAAGCGGACTTTTGTTTAAAATTTTTGAAAGTATATTGTAAGCAATTGTTTGAAAAGTGACTATGTTAAGTCATTGATGGAAAAATATATTGAAATATTTAAAACATCCTACCACGGCTACTTCAACTATCTGTGGAAGGAGATAACGCATTTCCATTGGGAAAACTATTTCTATGGATTGATACTCGTTTCTTTAATAGTCTGGGCTTTGGAGTTGCTCTTTCCGTGGCGGAAGAACCAAAAAGTTTTTCGAAAAGACTTTTGGCTGGACACTTTTTATATGTTCTTCAATTTTTTTCTGCTGAATTTAATCGTGCTCATTTTTCTCTCAAATGCCACGGCTGAACTGTTCAACGATCTTTTGGGAATGGTTGGATTGAAACTCCTGGATTTCCAACTTCTCGATTTGGATGCGCTTCCCTTCGGATTAGGGCTTTTAATATTCTTTCTAGTTACCGATTTTGTGCAATGGAACACGCATCGTCTGCTGCACTACTCCCCTTTTCTGTGGAATTTTCACAAACTGCACCATTCGGTAAAAGAGATGGGATTTGCGGCGCATCTTCGCTACCATTGGATGGAACCCGTGGTTTACAAATCTATTCTTTACATACCGCTCGCCATCATTGGAGGTTTTGATGTGGAATCGGTTGCAATTGTCCATTTCTCGGCACTCGCAATCGGGCATTTAAACCACGCCAATTTGGGTTGGGATTACGGGTTTTTAAAATATATTTTCAACAATCCAAAAATGCACATTTGGCATCACGCTAAAGTTTTGCCAAAACACGCACAATACGGTGTTAATTTCGGGATCAGTCTAAGTGTTTGGGATTATCTTTTTAAGACAGATCACATTCCGCACGACGGCCGTGACATTGCTCTGGGCTTTGATGGCGATGAAAATTTTCCTTCAAAATTTATCTCGCAGGAGTTATATCCTATAAAAACCAAACGTCGAAATAGTTCGTAACTATTTTAAAATAAAACCATACAAAAATGAAAACCGCATTAAATCTCGCCACCCTATTCTTCCTCACCTTTTTCTTGCAAAGTTGCAATCTGCTTTCAGCCGCGGGCGTTAGCAGTCAAGGCCAGCCTACAAAGGAAGTGAAAAACGAACTTACCTCGACCACAGCAAATTCGGCCGTAAACATAGATCATTCGCAATGGGACAAATTGCTGAAAAAATATGTGGACAACGAAGGAATGGTAAATTACCAAGGCTTTAAAAAGGACGAGGCCAAGCTGGATGAATATCTGCAAATGCTTTCGGAAAAAAACCCGACTGATGATTGGAGCGTGCAGGAATTGCTGGCATATTACATCAATCTTTACAACGCAGCCACCGTAAAATTGATCGTGGAAAACTATCCCGTAAAAAGCATAAAAGATATTGACGGTGCCTGGACCAAAGGCCGTGTGGCAGTGGGCGATAAAATGCTATCCCTCGGTGGAATTGAAAACGGAATCCTTCGGAAAATGAACGAGCCACGTATCCATTTCGCTATCAATTGTGCTTCCATTTCGTGTCCAAAACTCTTGGATGAGGCCTACACCGCTGCAAAAATCAACGAACAATTAGAACGGGCTACCAAAGAATTTATCAATAGTAACAAAAACGATATTTCAGCAAGCAACCCAAAGGTTTCCTCCATTTTTGACTGGTACGCAAAGGATTATAAAGTGAATGGAAAACAGGATGTTATCGGGTTTATCAATAAATATTCAAATACGAAGATAAATCCAGGGGCGACTTTGAGCTACAAGAATTATAACTGGGAATTGAACGAACAATAATTAAGTAGTCAGTTTTCAGTAGCAGTAAACAGTATTTTTAAACTTGCGATAAATCGCGGGTTTACTCATTATTATAATATTATATTTGAAGTGGTTCGATTTTTTCTAAACCCGAAACCTGAAACCAAATAATGCTTTCCATCATCCTCCCGGTTTTAAACGAGGCCGAAACCATTACGGAATTACTCAATTATCTTTCGGAAAATCTTTCGGGGGAAAATGATATTGAATTGATTTTGGTTGATGGCGGCAGTAGCGATGGCACCCAAAACATCATCCGTACTTTTAAACCTAACAGGTTTTTAAAACCTGTTAGGTTTATAGAATCTGACAAAGGCCGCGCAAAGCAAATGAACAATGGCGCACAAGCAGCTTCGGGCGAAATACTTTACTTTCTGCACGCCGATTCCTTTCCTCCGAAAAATTTTGACAGATACATTCTGTCGGAAGTAAAAAAAGGAAATCCCGCAGGCTGTTTCCGAATGAAATTTGACAGCGACCATTGGTGGCTAAAGCTGGCCGGATGGCTTACGCAATTCCGTTGGCGTGCCTGTCGTGGCGGCGACCAAAGCCAATTTATAACCGAAAGACTTTTTGAGGAAATTGGCGGTTTCGACGAAACCTACACTATTTACGAAGACAATATTTTAATCAACGAACTTTACAAACGGAAAAAGTTTGTGGTAATCCAAAAATGCATCACAACCTCTGCGCGTCTTTACAGACAAAAAGGCGTTTGGAACTTGCAGTACCACTTTTGGACAATTTATGTGAAACGCTGGTTTGGCGCAGATGCCGATGAATTATACCAGTATTATTTGAAGCATATCAAGCAAGCAAATTCCACGGAAATTTCAGAAGAAAAATTCTCCAATCAAGTTGCTGAAAATTAAACAGATTTAAAATCTTTCGATTTTTCAAAGTGGTTTCTTTCCAAAATTTTTAGGATATTGTAAAGAAAAACTAACAAAAACAAAGCTATGAACATATTTGAAGCAATTAGAAAAGACCACGACAAACAACGCGAACTCTGCCGTTTGGTAACCTCCACTTCGGGCGATTCAAAAGGGAGAAAGGAAATGTGGGAAAAACTGAAGCACGAATTAAAAATACACGCAGACGCCGAGGAACGCACGTTCTATTCGCCATTGATCCATAACGATATGATGCAGGAGCACGCCCGCCACGGGATAGCCGAACATCACGAAATGGACGAACTCATGGAAAAAGTGGACGAAACCGATATGGATTCTCCTGCCTGGCTTGTGTACGCAAAACAACTATGTGAAAAGGTAGAGCACCATTTGGACGATGAGGAGCACAGCTTCTTTCAATTGGCAGGAAAGGTTTTTACCGAAACCCAAAAAACGTCCATCGCGAAGGATTACTTGGAAGAAATGAAAAAGAACAGATAGCCTAAATTGTTACTCTTTTTGGGTTGAATAAAATTTTGAAACCACTCGTAGGGCAGGTTTGTTTTGTGGCGTAAACTGATTGTCATCGGGGCCTCCCACTTTTTCGTTCAACACAAACCATTTCCACAGAAAACCACCCGCAAACCAATTTTCATCCCAAATGGATTGGTAGAGACCTTCAAGTAAATTTGTTTGCGCCTCTAAATTCACGGAGGTCATTTCCCGATCGCTTTTCCAAGGTTCTTTCCCGCTGAAATTGACACTTCGGTAGCCGTATTCCGCAAAGAGGATTTTTTTGTTTTCCTTTTCTGAAAAATCTTTCAATTCTTTTTTCCATCGCCCCCAACCTGCTATTGCCTCTTCCACTGTGGGAGTTTCACTCTCCGAAACTGGGAAATAAGCATCCACGCCAATATAATCCAGCGCATCCCAAAACGGTACGCGCCTGTACTCGTCCCAATTGGCGGCATAGGTCAATTTTCCGTTGTAAACCTTCTTTACTTCCGCAATCAATTCGCGCCAATAATCGGGACGGTGCTCTATAAATTTTTCCAATTCGGTACCGATACAAAAAATCTCAACTCCCGCTGCCTCGGCAACTTTTGCAAAATCGAGGATAAAATTTTTATAGGTTTCTTCAAGTTGAAGCCAATCTGCCTCCGAAGCCATTTCAACATAGCCCGTATATTCGCCATTCCAGACCCAAATTTGGGGTTTAATCATTACCTTAATTTCATTTTTGTGGAGCAATTCAACATATTGTGTTACCCCTTCGCGCGTTTCGCCAAACCATTGCCGTTCTTGGTCGTAGATTATTTCGGGATGGCTTAAACTTCTTATAAAACCGAAGGGCATTACGGTAACATAATTGGCATTGATTTCCTTTAAAGAAGCAACATTTTTGTGCGAAAGTGAATCTGGAGCCGCCACAAGGCTAACACCGTTTATTTTGGAAATGGTCGAATTTTGAATTATTTTTTCTTCGGAAGAATTCTTCTTTTGGGCGCACCCAGTTATAATGGCGAAAAGAAGAATACCGTACACTAAGCGATGAAGCAATATCATTTTGAAATATTAAAAGTTGAATTTAAGGCTTTATTTCAGAAATTAGGGAAATATTAATACCTGTTTTGAAACTGCCCCAATTGTAATTGCGTAAATTTATAAACGACTGAAGAAACCAATCACCAAAAGTATGGAGCACATCGTGATTATAGGCAACGGAATTGCAGGTGTAACGGCCGCTCGACACATTCGTAAACTTTCCAATAAAAAAATAACCATTATTTCCGCTGAAGCCGATCATTTTTTTTCCCGCACTGCCTTGATGTACGTTTATATGGGCCATATGCGCTGGCGCGATATTGAGCCGTATGAACATTGGTTTTGGGAAAAAAATAGATTGGAACTTAAAAAAGCCTATGTTGAAACGGTCGATACCAACAACAAAACGCTTCATTTTAAAGGCGGCGGCACCTTAACGTATGACAAACTGATTATTGCCTCAGGCTCGGTGACAAATACCTTTGGTTGGGAAGGTTTGGAACTGAATGGCGTACAGGGATTGGTTACGAAACAGGATTTGGAAAAACTTGAAAAAAATGCGCCAAACAATAAAGAATGTCCCCGGGCGGTGATCGTCGGCGGTGGTTTGATAGGCGTTGAAATGGCCGAAATGCTCCGCACCCGCGATATTGAAGTTACGATGCTCGTGCGCGAAGATGGGTTTTGGAGCAACGTCCTTCCAAAACAGGATGCCGAAATGATTTCGCGGCATATTGTTTCGCACGGGGTGGATCTTCGGCATAATTCAGAACTCGACAAAATTTTGGACGATGGTAGCGGCAACGTCCGCTCCGTTTTAACCAAGGATGGAGAGGAAATTCCCTGTAGCGTGGTTGGAATTACCACGGGTGTAAAGCCACAGATTTCCTTTCTTCAACATTCAAAAATTGAAACCGATAAAGGTATTTTGGTAAACCGAAAACTGGAAACAAACATTGAAGACGTATATGCCATTGGCGATTGTGCCCAACAGCGCGAGCCCATCGGCAACCGCCCACCCATAGAGGCGGTTTGGTACACTGGCCGGATGATGGGCGAGGCTTTGGCACAGACAATCTGCGGAAAACCTTTTGAATACAATCCAGGTAACTGGTTTAACAGCGCCAAGTTTTTTGATATTGAATACCAAACCTATGGTTGGGTTTTTTCAGAAAGTAAACTGAAGGATTACGAAGCCCAATTCCATTGGAAGTGTGCGAGTGATCTTCGCTGCGTAACGATTTCATACAATAAAAATTCAAATGAATTTCTGGGAATAAACACCTTCGGAATACGGATGAAACATGAGGTTTTTGACAAATGGTTGAATGAAAAGAGAAGCGTGGATTACATTATCCAAAATTTAAAACGAGCTAATTTCGACCCTGAATTTTATAGAAAATATGAAAAAGAGATTTTGAAGGAATATGAGATTTTTACCAATATAGTAACGTCTTAAAACCTCACAGGTCTCAAAGACCTGTGAGGTTTAATTTCCATTTACCCATGCAGTACGAACCATTAAAGTCTGAACAATACTATCATATTTTCAACCGTGGAAACAACCGGGAAGATATTTTTTTGGAGGAAAAAAATTATTATTATTTCTTAAATCTAATGAAAAAGTATGTCGTTCCCATTGCGGATGTTTTGGCCTATTGCTTACTTAAAAATCATTTTCATTTATTTATCAGAACGAAACAAGTTGATGATGAGGCTCTTATTTCAAAGAAATTTTCAGACTTCTTCAATGCCTATGCGAAAGCAATAAACAAACAATACAATAGAAGCGGAAGTTTATTCAAGGATAGATTTTCCAGAAAAATCATTAAAGATGAAAATCAATTGAGAAATTTGATAATCTATATCCATACAAATCCAACCCATCACGGATTTGAAGTAGATTTTGCAAAGTATAAATATTCGTCCTACAATTCTTTTCTTTCAGATCGAGAAACACTATTGGATAGGGAGTTTGTTTTAAATCAATTTGGAGATAAAGAAAACTATAAATATGTCCACCAAACGAAAAATTTTGAAATAGATGAAAGTTTTAGTTTGGAGTAAGACCTCACAGGTCTTGAAGACCTGTGAGGTCTGGTCCCGCAATCACTAATTCTTTAAAAAACGACAAACATGAGTACGGTCCAAAGAAATATGTCGCTTACGGGCGAACCGCCAAAAACGATAAACACCCAGCAAAAACTTGCATCGGCCATCGGTTTGATAGGTTTAGCGGTGCTTTTTTTGGCGTTATTCAATATAAATTTTCCCAATAAAACCCTTTGGCTTACCGCCTCATTAATCGCCATTGGCGGCGGTACGGTTTGGTTTTCAATTGCTGCCTACCGCAACAAACACGAAGGGATTAAAAACGACGGCGTATATTTTAAGTCGCTTACTTCCAAAGGATTTTGGGCATGGGTTTTGGGCATTACCCTTACTTTATTTTACATCGTGCTCTATTGGTTTCCGCAGTATTTGGGCTTGGTACAGGATGGCGACAACAAAGGCTTGGTAGCGCTTTTTGACCCTTTGAGCAAATTTCTGAATGGCGGCCCCGCGAGTCAATGGTTTGTTTACGGAACGCTTTATACGCTGGCTATTTTGGCTTTTGGAATTAAATTCATCTTAAAATACCGCCACAACAAATACGAAAAACTGCGAACCTATTCCGTGATGTTTTTCCAGTTGGGGTTTGCGTTTCTGATTCCGGAACTGATGCAGCGGCTGAACAGTGACTCCTTTTCCCTGCCCTATTACGACCTTAAAAACATCTGGCCGCTCAATTACTACAATTTTGAGCAATACCGGGTAGATCAGTTTATTTCCGCCGGTGATATTGGCTTGGCATTGTTGATTTTTGGAATCTTCTCCATTTTTGTAATCACGCCAATTTTAACCTATAAATACGGTAAACGCTGGTACTGTTCGTGGGTGTGCGGTTGCGGGGGATTGGCAGAAACCGCCGGCGATCCGTTTCGGCATTTGAGCGACAAACGGCAAATAGCCTGGAAGGTGGAACGCTGGGTAATCCACAGCGTGTTGGTGTTTGTGGTTTTGATGACCACGGCGGTAGTCCACAGTTATTTGGGCGATGACAGTTCAAAATATTGGTTGACAAAAGACGTATTTCTAATTTCCGTGGCAGTAATCCTAACAGCCATTTTTGTGGGAACGTTTATTTTTAAAAGGGAGGAATTGCAAAAAGATGCACGTTACGGGGCGATTGGTTATTTCGTGATTATTATTTCGTTAATTGGGTTTCACTTTTTTTCTGGAAAAACCCTGTTTCTATTTGAAGCCGAAACCCTTCGCCAAAGCTATGGTTTTTTAATAGGCGCCGTTTTTAGCGGGGTGATTGGCGTAGGATTTTACCCAATCTTCGGAAGCCGTGTTTGGTGCCGTTTCGGTTGCCCCATGGCTGCGATTTTGGGTTTTCAGCAACGGCTTTTTTCGCGGTTCAGAATAACGACCAACGGAGGCCAGTGCATCAGTTGCGGCAATTGTTCCACCTATTGCGAAATGGGAATCGATGTACGCGCCTATGCCCAAAAGGGCGAAAACATTGTGCGTTCCAGCTGTGTGGGCTGCGGAATCTGCTCGGCAGTTTGTCCGCGCGGGGTTTTGAAACTTGAAAACGGTGCACTGGAAAAGCGAATTGATTCCAACGAGATTCTTTTGGGAAATGATGTGGATTTGATGAAGTATGTTAATAATTGATTAGT
>CERP01000939.1_pt1 | contig 96302 bp, 100 predicted proteins | sample 530801 | NCBI WGS metagenome assembly CERP01 (sample SAMEA2620991, study PRJEB7988) | marine metagenome | biome: marine biome (ENVO:00000447); feature: surface water layer (ENVO:00002042); material: "saline water (ENVO:00002010), including plankton (ENVO:xxxxxxxx)" | depth 5 m | reverse complement strand
GTTGTTATCGCTATCAGTAACCGATAGTGTTACGGTAGTAACGCCCACTGGGAAAGTACTTCCACTTGGGTGCGTAGATACGATATCCCCAGAGATATCACCGTCCTCGGTGTCTATAGCAAGAGCTGAATAGTTTGCCACGGCGCCACAGGTTCCTGGAACGTTGTTGGCTGTAATATCTGTTGGACATACTATTACCGGTGGATTGCCCACTACAATGGAAACTCCAATTGTTGCAGTCCACCCGAACTTAGTTACAGAACCGTCCGAAGAAAAGGCAAAAGATATAGAACCTCCAGGAGCAGTCGTAAATGGTCCCAAGATTGGATTACCAGAGCCATCAGTTGCATCCGTACAACCCAAATTTGTTCCACCATCATTTTCATCGCCAGAATATGTGCCATCCAAACCATTAGCGTCACCTGTTACCGATAAATTGTCAAAACAAGAAAATGAACTGGCTTCAACTGCAAATGTTGTAAAAGTAAAAGAGAGGGTTTCACCCGCTGCAGCCTGAAAGGTAATCGTAGAATTTTCGCTAGTAGAATAATTTGCGGCAGAACCGCCGGAATCAGTATAAATATCCCCATCTACAAAATCCACACCGCTAGTAAGCGTAGCATTCGCATGCGGAATTTCTGTCTGCGCATTGACATGCCAACTGAACGTTGACATTATCATTACCGATAAAATCAAAAATGTAATTTTTTTCATAAATTCATAATTTAAATTGATTGTTAAAATTTCACTAAAAATAGTTTAATTTATCTTAAATGGCAAATAATTTCCTAAAAGCGAGAACAATCTCGACTTAAAACAAAACACAGAAATTTTTTCCAAATAAATTAACGCTCTGTTATAGAAGGACTTATACAACTCTAGATTTGAGATAAAGTTTTTTTAAAAAAATGTAGAAATAGCAAGTAATTGGAACAGTTCAACCTTCAAAACTTACTGGTCTATAAGACAGCCACTAATTAAAAAAATGGTTTGTACAAATCTGCTCGGAAGTCTATGGTGGTTTTTTCAGGAAACTCAGCCTTCATCCTCTTATATTCGGCCAGGCTGCCCACTGCCCTATTCGCGGCACCCGATGGGGCAATCAACGAAACGGTCTTTATAATCCTACCGCTCTCGGGAAGTTTGAAGCTATGGATGCGGGGCACCTTGTTTGAAACCAACTTGAGCGAAATGTTGTATTCCCTCAATTTTCTTCGGAAGAAATATTCCGGTCCATTCTTACTGTTTCCGCCCGTAAAGAGCAGCGTATCTATACTGGGGTTTTGCTGAAGGATGGCAACCAGATCGCGTAGTTCCACATCCATCATCCCAATATCCGAAGCATCTATTTTTTCCCGTTTGGCCGAAGCTACCATATCGCAGATACCGATTCCTCTTTTTTTTAAGAAATGCTCACGCTGTGCAATGGCCTGGGCCGTGGTTTCGTATTTTAAATCGAGGTCAAAGATTTTGTCCAAAATAGTCCAAAGCTGGCCATCGCGGCTACCGTAACAAAAATCCACATCGCCCTCCTTTAATTCGCCGGTCGTGAAACGTGGCGGCGGCAAAGTACCAACTATGAGCTTAGTTGCATTTTCGGGAATAAAAGGCGGGTATGGATGAATGTGGTGGAACAAGGGATTTACGATTTACGATTTTAGATTTACGATTTTAGATTTATGATTGATAAATTTAGAATGGCGATTTACGATTCAATTTCGATATTATTATTCAGTTCTAAAATTTTTTGGATGAAAACCTCATTCGTTTTTGGGCTTATGTAAATTTCATTGAATTTATCATAGTGAACAATCAACCCCTTCCGTGCCGTTGCAGGCTTAAAACCCACCCACATTGTTTTTCCCACTTCAATTTTCCGGATTCGGTCTATTTCTATTTTTCCTCTGAAGGGACCGCTTTTATAAATAAAATAGGTTGGTTTCAATTGATAGCCGGTACCGAAAAAAATCCAAAGTAAAAATACGACGAGAAGAAAAATAATGGCAGAAGTCCAATAATCCCTGGGTTCTATTCGGCCAGTAATATGGCCATACACGGTTATGCCAATCAAAAAAGCACTGGAGCCAAGAATTAATAAATTGAAAAGATTATCCCTTCTGCTTTTAAATTTCATTACCGGTTATCTAATGAAAACAGGCTCACTTTCTTTCTCGGTATATTTTTCACTGAAACCATATCCGTCATAGTCGAACGCCTTCAAGCTATCCAGGCTTTTTACATTTTTATCGATGGCAAAACGGGCCATGCTGCCGCGGGCTTTTTTGGCATAAAAGGCTATAATTTTTAACTCACCATTTTTGAAATCCTTAAAGACGGGAGAAATGACGGGAACTTTCAGCTTCTTTTCGTCTATGGCGTTGAAATATTCCACGCTGGCAAGGTTTAGGAAAAGTTCGTCGTCCTCCAACTCATCATTCAAGGCTTCGGTAATGGGTTTTTTCCAAAAAGCATAAAGGTCCTTTTTACGATTTATGGGAAGCTTGGTGCCCATTTCCAAACGATACGGCTGGATTAAATCCAACGGCCGCAGCAGGCCGTACATGCCTGAGAGGATACGTAGCGAGTCCTGTAATAAATCAATTTTTTCCGAAGGAATGGTATAGGCGTCCAAACCAGTGTAAACATCGCCAGCAAAGGCATATACCGCAGGGCGCGCGTTCTTTTTTGTAAAAGGCGTGTTGAATTCCTTATAGCGCTGGTAATTGAGTTCTGCCAGTTTATCGCTTATATCCATCAACTTGCCGATGGCTTTCTTGCTTTTGCGCTCCAATTTGTTGTTTATCAATTCTGCCTCTTCCAAAAATTTGGGCTGCGTAGCGCGGGCTGTGGGAAGTTTTGAGTCATAATCCAGCGTTTTGGCTGGGGAGATTACTATTTTCATTCAATTCTTTTTCTTCAAAAATAACGAAAACTATTGGAATTTGGGACCTGTCCACCAAAGGCACGACAAGCAGGTTTTGGATTTACTGTTTCAGATTTCAGGTTTCAATTGTCTTATTTCTACTTTCGAATTTCGTATTCATACTTCACTTAATCCTTCTTCCCACAGTGGTAAAACTCAGCCCCTGGGCACCCCGAAGTGAAGTCATAATTGCCTCAAAAAGTGGTTCGGGCGTGGAGGCTGTGGTAGTCCATTCAAAAATAAAGTTTGCGCCGCTGCCACCGTGCTGGTCTGTTTCGTCAATAACAATTTCAACGGTTTCCAAAGGTTTTAGATAGATTGGTTTTTTGAAATAATGACGGATCAACTGTCCCTCCGTACCGTAATAATCGGCTTTTGAAATATAGATAGTGTCCGTTTCGCTCACATTTCTTAAGCTTACCATTGCGGTTAAATTCTGCGATTTTTCCATCGAGAAACTATAGATATGCGAATAGATGCTCAAATAAGTTTTACCACTTTGGAGCGAATCGCCTTTTAGCCCTGAATTATTGGCATCAACGTAATGGTCTTCCCAATGATTGGGATGGTAGGAGCTTATTTCCTTTTGCTCCTCGCAGGAAATAAACATCGCAGCCAAAAATATTATTCCTGCGAAATGGACTATTTTAGAAATGTTCTTCATTATAAATTATTCCCAATAAAGCTACGGTTTTTTATTGATTTCAAGTTTCATATCGCAATTCATTACTCTATTATTCCCCTGCCTGTTGCTGATGGGGCAAATTATTGCATTTTCAATATATCGGCGGCCTCTGCAATATTGCCCTTTGTTAAAAGAAAACTTATGCCGCCGAAAACTCTTGGATATTCAAAGCCTTAAAAACTTTTTTGATACCTTTTTTTGTTTCCGAAAGTACAATGAGCACGTCATCGGCATTGATTACGGTACTCCCATTGGGCGTGATGTATTTTTCATCCCGTTTTATCATGGCAATGATTGCCGTTTTCGGAAATTCTATGTCCACTATTTTTTTGCCTACCACCTTATTTCCGTTAGCAATTCCAATTTCCCGCATTTCGGTTTTGGGATGTTCTTCCAGAAACCGCTCAGAAGGGGTTCTGATTTTTTCTTCACTGGGAATACTTACCTTCAACCATTTTGCAACTACCGAAAGGGTCGTTCCCTGAATAAGAATAGAGGTTAATGATATGAAAAACACAATATTGAAAATCATATTCGCTTTACCTATTCCGGCCAATAGCGGATAGGTTGCAAACACTATGGGCACCGCGCCGCGCAAACCTACCCAAGAGATATAAAACCGCCGGCGCAACTTCATTTTAAAGGGAATCAGACTTATAAATACCGCCACGGGGCGCGCCACAAATATCAAAAACAGGGAGATTATCAGACCAATACCAATTACAGGGACAATTTGCGAGGGAAACACCAACAGGCCCAAGGTGAGAAATAAGACAATCTGCATCAACCACGCCAGTCCGTCATACATTTTAAGGATGGTCTTTTTGTGAATAACATACTGGTTGCCCAAAAACACTGCACAGATGTAGATGGCCAGAAAACCATTTCCGCCCACAAAATCGGTTACCGAAAAGGTTATAAACATCAATGAAATTACCAATACCGGATAGAGTCCCTCAAAATCCAGATTTATTCTGTTGATAATGATTTTGCTCAATTTTCCGAACCCAAACCCTGCGATGGTCCCAATAATCATTTGCTGGAAAAACAAGGGAATCATTGACACCAGCCCTTTATCCTGATTTATTACCAAACCCAAAAAAGCAATGGTCAAGACATAGGCCATGGGGTCGTTGCTTCCACTTTCCATCTCGAGCGTGGGGCGCAGATTAGCACGGAGCGCGAGGTTTTTGGAGCGCAAAATGGAAAATACCGCCGCCGCGTCCGTGGAGGAAACAATGCTTCCCAACAGCAGACTTTCATATATTGTGAAATCGGTCACGTAGTACACAAAGGTTCCCAAGCCAACAGCCGTAAGCAAAACCCCGAGTGTAGAAAGCGCGAAGCCTTCCCGCATAATTGGCTTTACGGCCTTCCAGTCGGTGTCAAGACCACCGGAAAAGAGTATAAAGTTCAAAGAAATAATCCCAACCAGTTGGGCCAGTTGCGGGTCGTTAAAACTGATACCGCCAATGCCATCCTCGCCGGCGAGCATGCCGATCCCCAAGAAAAGCACTAAGGTGGGCACGCCAAATTTGTAGGAAGTTTTTCCCGCTATAATACTTATTAATAGCAGGATAGAGCCAACAAGAATGATGTTTTCAATAGTTAAATTCAACAACTTCTATTTTAGAGGTATCATATTGTGGCAAAATACGAATTAAAATTTTTAAAATTTCAACCAAATCTAATTTAAGTGTCATAAAAACATCACAGCCCGATTGCGCTTCCATATCCACAAATAATCCTAATTTTGCAAGCGATGGCAACCCACAAAACAGAACTCCGCACCGTTAACGTAACCCGTTACATTACTCCATTAAGGGAAGGAGGCTCCTTGCCCGCGTTGGCCGAAGCGGACGACGACTTCAAGTATGTTTTAAAATTTCGCGGTGCCGGGCACGGGTCCAAAGCTTTGATTGCCGAGTTATTGGGTGGCGAAATTGCCCGTACCTTAGGGCTCAAGGTTCCCGAAATGGTTTTTGCAAATCTTGATGAAGCCTTCGGCAGAAGTGAGGGCGACGAAGAAATTCAGGATCTTTTAAAAGGCAGCCAAGGCCTCAATCTTGCGCTTCATTTTCTATCGGGAGCGCTAACTTTTGATCCCGTGGTGACACAGGTAGATGAAAAATTGGCTTCCAAAATTGTTTGGCTCGATGCATATACAACGAATATAGACCGAACCGTGAAAAATACGAATATGCTTATTTGGCATAAGGAGCTCTGGCTGATAGACCACGGAGCGACCTTCTATTTTCACCATTCGTGGAGCGATTGGAAAAAGGCGGCGGAAAGCCCATTTCCATACATTAAGGACCACGTTCTCCTTCCGCAGGCTTCCTTGGTGGAAGCAATTAACAATGAAATGATAGACCAACTATCTGATGAAAAGCTACGGGAAATTACCAGCTTAATTCCTTCAGAATGGTTAGATTGGGAAGGTTCCGAAATGGAAACCCAAGAAATAAGAGAGGTATATTTTCAGTTTTTGGCACATCGCAGAGACCACGCCCACAACTTCGTAAAACAGATACAGCATGCCCGGGAAACACTTATATGAATATGCGGTAATACGTTTGGTACCACGCGTGGAACGGGAAGAATTCCTTAACGTGGGTATTATCCTCTTTAGCAAGGGTGCCAAATACCTAAACTGCAAATATCAAATTGACACCGAAAAGCTAAAACTTTTTTCCTGCGAAGTGGGAGTTGAGGATTTTGAAAAAAATCTCAACGCCTTCCACAAAATCTGTACGGGCGCAAAAGACGGTGGCCCCGTAGCTCAGTGGGATACTCCCGACCGGTTTCGATGGCTTACCGCGCAACGCAGTTCCTCGCTTCAAACCTCACGCCCCCACAATGGGTTCAGTGACGATTTGGACGCTACCCTGGAGCGGCTCTTTAATGAATTGGTTTTGTGAAAATCTCGGCGCAGACCTTTTTAAAGTTTTGTGGGAATTAACATCCCTACGGTTAAATCCCTTTATAAAACTTTGGAAGCCAAATACTTCTGTACTTCATAAATATCTATGCTTTTATTGAATTTTTTGCTCACCGTGGGGGTGTCTTCACTGCTTATCCAGATTTTCAATTCGGCGTCTAGGTCAAAGGTGCCGGCAGTTTCCAAAGAGAACCGCGAAATGTGTTTATAGGGAAGGCATTTGTATTCGGCCTTGCTGCCGGTTATGCCTTGCACGTCAATCAAGATTAGGCGTTTGTTCGTAAACATAAATACATCGCGGAACAGGGAAAACCCAAGCTCCACTACTTCGCCTTCAATTAAAAGACGTCCGTATTTCCCGTTTAATTTTTCTGCGGAAACTTCACTCGCGTTTCCCAATATTTTATTGAATAGACTCATAATCCATATCTTTTATATTTCGGAAAAATAAGCAATTCCCAAATCTTTCCCACTTTAATCTCTATTTTTATGGCATGAAAATTCTGATTGTTGAAGACGGGAAAGAGCTCCGCGAAACACTGGTAAATTCTCTGGAAAAGGATCACTATCTCGTGGAGACTGCCGAAGATTTTAAATCGGCGTTTGAAAAAATTGGGCTTTACGACTACGATTGTATTCTCTTGGACATTATGCTGCCCGGCGGAAGCGGTCTCGAACTATTGCAGGATTTGAAGAAAAATGGCAAATCTGAAAACGTAATCATCATAAGCGCCAAAAATTCATTGGACGATAAATTGGTAGGCCTTGAACTTGGTGCGGACGATTACCTAACCAAGCCCTTCCATATTGCAGAACTTAACGCCCGTATTAAGGCCGTGTTACGCCGAAAACAGCAAGATGGTAAAGATACCCTGGACGTAGGCAACCTACTTTTAGACCTTAATGAGAGAATGTTATATATAGCAGGTGAAACAGTACGTTTAAACCGCAAGGAGTTTGATATTTTAAATTACTTTCTCTTAAACAAGAATAGGCTCATTACAAAATCTGCCCTAGCAGAATATGTGTGGGGCGACCATATAGATCAGGCAGATAATTTTGATTTCATCTACTACCAAATCAAAAACCTGCGCAAAAAACTGCTAGATGCACAGGCCAGCATTCAAATAGAATCAGTCTATGGGGTTGGCTATAAACTCCTGGAACCATGAAACTGCTAAACCGCTCATTGCTCTATCTTTCTATTTCGTTTTTCTTCATAATCGGCATTTGGTCAGTTATCTTCTATATAAACCTGAAAGACGAAATCCGTGACAGCATAGACGACGGCCTGGAAAACAATAAATTGCTGCTCATCCAAAAAGTGGCTACAGATAGCACCCTTTTATTGCAACGTGAATTTGGAGGCAATAATTTTGAAATCCACCCTATAGACAGAATCACGGCACTGCAAGTACGCGATGTATATAAAGATACCTTAATGTATCGTCAAAATGAGGACGACATGGAACCCGTCCGCATTTTGCATTCGGCCTTTGCCAATGATGGAAAATACTACAGGATAAAGATAATCTCCTCTTTGGTGGAGGAGGATGATTTGCTGGAAGATGCTTTTTGGAGCGTAGTCTGGCTATTTTTTATCCTCGTGGCAAGTATTATCCTTATCAACAATTTAATTTTGCGACGCGTATGGAATCCGTTTCACGAACTTGTTGCCCGCCTTCGTAAATTCCGATTGGAAAAGGATACGACCGCAATTTCCGTAAAAACCACTACCCCTGAATTTCTTGAATTGCAACAAGCGGCAAATGCGCTGATTCGGCATTCACAGGAAGCATTCCTTTCGCAAAAGCAATTCACCGAAAACGCATCGCACGAATTGCAAACTCCACTGGCAGTAATAAGCAACAAGCTGGAATTGCTACTGGAATCGGAAACCCTGAACTCCAAAGATGCCCAGACCGTTGCCGAAGTTATACAGATGGCTGAGCGAATGGTTCAATTGAATAAATCGCTCCTGCTTCTCGCTAAGATTGAAAACAAACAGTTTGACGAACCCACATCTATCGGAATAAATTCTTTATTGGAAGAAACCTTGACCCATTTTGAGGATTATATCAAGTACAGGAATATTGAGATAAGTAAGAAGTTTCAAAATTCAATTACCGTATTCATCGATCCTAGCCTCGCTCGTATTCTAGTTTCAAATCTGATAAAAAATGCGGTTTTTCACAATATTGAAAATGGCCATATCCAGCTATTTTTGGAAGGATCTAAAATGACCGTTTGTAATGCTGGCTCAAACAAAGCCCTTAATCCTGAGATTGTTTTCCAAAGATTTCAGAAAGATGCAAACAACAATCAAAGTACTGGCCTTGGACTGGCCGTTTGCAAGGCCGTTTGTGAATTTTATGATATTCCAATTTCTTATTACTATAATGAAGGCGAACACTGCTTTGTTATAGATTTCACAAAAATTGCCAAAGTGTTGTAAATTCCAAATTCCTTCCAGATTTGTCCTTTAGTTTTGAGTATAATTTTAAAATAAAATACTATGAAAACTTTAGCAATTATGACTGCGCTGCTATTTGGCGGCACAGTGTTCGCACAAGATTTGGCAGAGAGCCAAGTACCCTCAGTCGTACTGAATACTTTTAAAAAGGAATTTCCCAAGGCCAGTGACGTGGAATGGGAGAAACAGGGTGAAACTTACAATGTAGATTTCGAAATTGGTTTTTTTACCAACTATGAGGCTTGGTTTGATGGCAACGGAAAAATGATTAAACATTCCGAGGAAATCTCAGAAGGTGATCTTCCACAGACTGTTAAAAACACTATTAAAACCCAATATGCCGACTATAAAATTGACGATGCAGAGAAATGGACAACCAATGGCCAAGAAACCTTTTTGGTAGAAATCGAAAAAGGCAATGAAGAGAAACACTTGGAATTTGACGGTGCCGGCAAAATACTAAATACCAAATAATCCTCTCTAATACACAAAATTTTATGGAGTGTCCGTTACAGATTATAAGCATGAATTAAATAATCCGGGCATTCCATTTTAAACCTAATTAAATATTCTCAAATATGAAAAAACTAATTTTGGCGTTCTTCGCCTTATCTCTCACATTTGTCGCCTGCAGTGATGACGACAATACCCCAGATCCCAACGTAATAAATGAGGCCGATTTGCCTACTGAAATCCGAACATATGTTTCCACATATTTTGCGGACCGCACCTTTAATAGGGCAGAAATGGAAACTGAGAACAATGAGACTAGTTATCACGTTTTTTTCGATGGAAATTTAAGGCTTGAGTTTAACGGTACTTATGAGATCGTTGACATTGATGACGATGACGTATTGCCAGATTCGGTTATTCCACAATCTATCTTAAATTATGTGGCTCTAAATTACCCCAATAATATTATAACTGACTGGGAAATAGAGGATGGCTATCAAGAAGTAGAGCTCGACAATGGCTTAGAGCTTGAATTTACGCTGGAGGGCATCTTTATTCGTGTTGATACCGATAATGATGACGACGATGAAAATGAAATAGTACTTTCTGAAGCGGAAATCCCAGCAGAAATAATGGCCTATCTCAACGAACATTTTGCTTCAAATGCCATTATACGTGCATTGAAAGAAATGGATGACAATACCGTGGAATACGAAATTTATCTTGATGGTGATTATGAGCTAGAATTTAATGAAAACTTTGAGATTATTTCTATTGAAGGAATCACGGAATTGCCTGATTCAGTAATTCCTCAGTCAATTTTAGATTATGTGACCCAAAATTATCCCAACGATTTTATTGTTGAATGGGAATTGGAGGATGATCACCAACAGGTAGAACTAAACAATGGCATTGAAATAAAATTTACCCTTAATGGCGAATTCATAAGGGTAGATAATGAATAAATTCTATTTAGTTTCCATTAAATAAAAGAAAACGGTCCAATTAAATTGGGCCGTTTTTTCATTCTACGAAATTGATCAATCAGTTCTTCACCGAAACAACCTCTCCATGATATTCAATACTTTCACGACCGTTGGAGGAAATGGTCAATGTAGCAATACCCGAATGCTCCACAGTCAATAATATGGAATAGCTATCATTTTCATCTTCAACGGTTGCATGCGCCTTATAATTATTATCCTCTGCAGCCACGGTAAAATTTTCCGGAGCTCCCTTAAAGCGCATCCCCTTATCCCTGCCCATGAGCGTACGGTAAGCGCGCCCGTAGTATGGCATATTGCTTACAATCATTTCGGGCGAAAAGGTTACGGAATAATCGCTGCCCACCAAATTTTTAGGAGGCTGTCCTAAAGGAAGCACGGTATTGGCAACAAACTCAAAATTTTTCGAGGTCAACAAAGTTTCTATTGCACTTTGTTCTGCATCGGGTGCTACTTGCGAAGTACTGCTTGTATTCTGGGCGTTGCCCAAGACAAAACACAGCAGCAATGTCATTAAAAAAATAGTTCTTTTCATAATATATCTTTTAAAATGAATAAAAACAAACATTGTGCCTAAATTAAAAATAATTGGTTTTTAGCGATATTCCGGATTTTCAAAATTCCAGCGGGTGCCGTCGTCCCAAGCCTTTCTGGAATTACCGTACGCCGGATAGCCGCCCTGCTCTTTCAGCATTTTAGCCAAATGGAGCAGATTATAGGTCATAAAGGTGGTATTCCTATTTGTAAAATCGTTGCTCTTGGCGCCACTTTCCTCATCCCTATAACTTGGGCCGGGGCCTGCCTCGCCTACCCACCCACAATCTGCCTGCGGCGGGATACTATAGCCTATATGCTGCAGGGAATACAAAATACCCATTCCGCAATGCTTTATTCCGTCTTCATTGCCGGTAATAATACACCCGCCTACTTTTCCGTAAAAATAATACTGTCCCTTATCATTTTGCAGGCTGCTCATGGCATAAAGCCGTTCAATCAATTTACTGGCAACAGATGATTTTGCGCCCAACCAAATAGGAGTTCCAATAATTAAAATATCGGCAGCATCTACTTTTTTCCAAATTTCCGGCCAGGCATCCTCCTTGGCTCCATGTTCGGTCATATCGGGATAAACTCCATAGGCGACTGGATAATCCACAAGCCGAATGTTTTCAAAAGAAACTCCTTCGGCTTCCATAATATTTTGCGATACGTCTATCAATCCCTGTGTATGGCTCATGCGCGGGGAAAGTTTTAAAGTACAATTAATATAAAGTGCTTTTAGATTTGAAAAGTCGGGTTTTTCCATGATATTTTTTATTTCTAAAGATACCCAAAACTCAGCAAAAGGTAAAAACGAGCGTTAAAACCTTAACATCCAAATGCATTGACTCTTAAATTTCCAATCTACGGTTAAACCTTCAAATCAATCTCCTTCAAACTCTCTATTCTATTTCTCTGAAGGAAATCGTCTATGGTTTCAAAATGTTCAATAACGCGTTTGTCCTTAAATTCAAAAACTTTTTCAGAAAGTCCCTGAAGGAAATCGCGGTCGTGGGAAACCAGAATAAGCGTGCCATCAAACTGAAGCAGGGCTTCCTTCAAAACATCTTTCGATTTTAAATCCAAATGGTTCGTAGGCTCATCGAGAATCAAGACATTCACGGGTTCCAACAATAATTTTACCATCGCCAAACGGGTTCGCTCGCCGCCCGAAAGCAAGCCTACTTTTTTGTCAATATCGTCTCCACTGAACATAAACCGGCCGAGAATATTTTTAATCTGCGTTCTAATTTCTCCTTTGGCAACCTCATCAACTGTCTGAAAAACGGTAAGTTCCTTATCTAAAAGTGCGGCTTGATTTTGGGCAAAATAGCCCACTTTGGCATTGTGGCCCAACGTACATTTTCCCTCAATATCAATCTCGCCCATAATGGCTTTTATCATTGTGGATTTTCCTTCGCCGTTTCTTCCCACGAAACTCACCTTTTCACCTCGGGAAATACTCATATTGGCATCTTTAAAAACCACGTGGTCGCCATACTTCTTGGTAAGCCCTTCCGCAACTACCGGATAATCGCCGCTGCGTTGGGCTGGCGGAAAACGAAGTGCCAAAGCGGAAGTATCTATTTCGTCAATTTCAATTATTTGAAGTTTCTCCAGCATCTTTTCGCGTGAGTTTACCTGATTGGTTTTGGAATACGTTCCCTTAAAACGCTCAATAAACTGTTGGGTCTCCGCAATGAATTTTTGCTGCTCTTCATACGCCTTTATTTGGTGCGCCCTTCTATCGGCACGCAGCTCCAGGTAATGGCTATAATTGGCCTTGTAATCGTAAATACGACCCATGGTGACTTCAATGGTTCGGTTGGTTATATTATCAATAAATTTTCTATCGTGCGAAATTACGATGACTGCTTTTGCTTTATTCAAAAGAAAATCTTCCAACCAAATAACCGACTCAATATCCACGTGGTTTGTGGGCTCATCCAGCAAAATTAAATCTGGTTTTTGAAGCAGAAGTTTTGCCAATTCAATCCGCATACGCCACCCACCGCTGAATTCTGAAGTTGACCGATGTAAATCGCTTCTTTTAAAACCAAGTCCGCGAAGGGCTTTTTCCACCTCGGCCTCGTAGTTAATTTCTTCGAGCGCATAATATTTTTCACCTAATTCAGCAACTTTGGTTATGATGTTCATATATTCATCACTTTCGTAATCGGTGCGGGTCTCCAGTTCTTTGTTCAGCCGGTCCATTTCGTCCCGCATTTCAAAAATTTGTTTGAAGGCCTTGGAAGCTTCTTCAAAAACGGTGCAACTGTCATCGGTCAACAAGTGCTGTGGCAAATAGGCAATTACTGCATCTTTGGGAGCGCGAACATTGCCACGAGTAGGTTTTTGCACACCGGCAATTATTTTCATCATCGTACTTTTCCCCGCCCCGTTTTTTCCCATTAGGGCTATTTTATCGTTTTCGTTCACCACGAACGAAACGTCGCTAAACAGGGTATCGCCACTAAACTCAACCGCCAAACCATCTATTGTAATCATATTTATATTTTGAAATTTTATATTAATCAGTAAACCCTCCCCTCAGACGTTCCGTACGTAAATGGTTAAGGTTTTAATTTGTATCTCCCAAATGAAAAAGGCTGCAAAACTATTAAAAAGAAGTGGATTAGCCAGAAGCCGTTTATAACTTGTTCGCTATAAAAGAAAAGTATATACCTCGAAAAAAAATGGACAGGTAGCTATCTTCGCACAACGAATGCCGGTTATTTTTAAATTACATTTTGTAAATTCACACCTCAATTTCCTCTCCGAATCAATTTCGCCCTTAAATTCCTACGCAAAACCTATGTGATTTTCAAATTTCAATCACAACAGTATGCCGTTTTATCATTTTATAAACAACCAGCTATTACGATTAGAGGGAAAACTCTATAGCGGCAATCTGTCTGAGACCCAATTCAAGATTGAGTCTGCTCTGGACAAAACCCAATCCCTGGTCATAGATTTGGATCTTCTGGAACGTTTCGATGAGGCCGGGGCGTATATGCTTTATATAGCTTCGGAAAAGGCGCGGGAAAACAATAAGGAAATCATCTTGTTCTGTAAGGAAAATACAGTGGTCAAGGCTGTATTCGCCTTCGTTGGTATCGAATATTCCAGCAATTTATCCACGCCTATCTTTTAGGGCTTTTTATTTGCTTTTGATACTTTAATTGGATATGTTTACCCCGTAATCAAAAACTTTCGCTATGCTTGGTTTTTATTCACTTTGTAAGAGCAATTGTAACCATATCAAGTTACGTAAATTCTTGGTTGCCTACCTTAAACCGAAAATCATCTTCCCGAATTAAGGCGCACCTGCGAGTGTGCCGCTACGGATTCCTTTTTTACTTTAAAAAACACATCCAAATCACAATACCAGTATTTCTGGTCGCTATGACTCGCACTAACATTCTCTAAAAGGAAGCCGGGATGTTATATTTCAAAACTTTTAAAAATTTGTATCATGGCAAAAGGAAGAAACCTTAGAGCCTCCACTAAAGATGCAAAAGCATTGAAACAGGAGAAAATATTGAAAAAACTGGAAGAAAAAAAGATGAAGAAACGCAAATCACGTGTTTGATTTTTTTGGTTTGATGAATGGGTCCGGATCAAATTAATATTTGTCCGGGCCTTTTTTTTGAAATGAAACTTCTATAATTTAAGAACCCGCGCCACAATGGCACGGGTTCCTTTCAAATTAAGTGGGGAGAAATAAGCCATAAGGCTCAGCCCAAATATACTAAAAATGTAATTATAAATTAGCCTTTTTTAAAACGCTCGGACTGCGACTTTTATATTTAAAAATGTGCCGTCAGCGAAAGGATGAAATTCCTTCCCGCTCCGGAAATTCCAGAGCTGTAGGGACGGTAGCGCTGATCGGTCAGGTTTTCGATGCCACCGCTCACATCAAAGGTGTTCGTTAGCTTGTACAAAGCCTTAAAGTTAAGCGTGTACCAAGCTGGAGCGTAGGGGTTTCCATTTTCGTCCAGGGCATATATTTCGGTCTTGTCTTTTTCCCCTTCGGGAAGGTCATCAAAATCATATTTGCCCTGATAGTTTACGTTGAGTTCCATCCGCAACTTATTGGCCTTATAATTTAAGCGCGACACGCCAAAAAATGGCGACGCATGGCGCGAGGGGCTTGTTTCGCCGTTATCCAATTCCTCTTCGCCTTTTTGGAAATTCACATCAGTGGAAAATCCAAAACCCTTCGGCAACTTCACCTCCACGCCCGCCTGCAGACCATACACCTGTGCCACGGCCGCATTCTGTATTGCCTGCACTTGGCTCAATTCGCCCTGGTACATTATGCTGTCCTGCCCGTTCAATTTAAAATCGCGGCGTACCAAAGCATCTTTCAGTTTTGTGTAGTAACTGGTAATGTCAACTTTCACCACATCATTAAAAACCTTGGCAATACCCAAATCGGCATTATAGGCATATTCAGGTTTTAGGTCTGGGTTGGGCACCACAACGCTTCCCGGCTCTGAGTCAAAGACTTTCCCCACGTCATCAACGTTTGGCGCTCGAAACGCACTGCCAAAATTGGCACTTATCACCCAAGTTTCATCGGGCCTATATACACCGCCTATGCTTCCCGTGAGCGCACCATTTTTTAAATTAGCTTCCGTAAAGGGAAAAGGATAGAAGGTAGTATCAAACTCAGAATCCAAAGACACATAATTGTAACGCGCTCCAGCACTTAAGGTGAAATCGTCCGTAACCTTAAACTCGTCCGTAACATATACTGCCATAGATTGCCACGTAGATTTTGGGTATCGCGCCGGCCCCGGCTCAGAAATCTCGGTGGAAATATCGGTTAGGCTGCCTTCGGAATTTACATCGTTCAGCACGTACTCTATCCCATAAAACAGGGTGTTTTTTTTACCGATTGCCTTTATAAAATCCAAGTTGGCGGAATAGGCTCCTACTTCTTCCTCCTGCGAGCTGCGATCGGGCTTGCTGAACGAGCGGTCTATTCGGCTCTCTTCAAACCATTGGTGCGCCAAGCGCAGGTTCATTTGGTCAAAAACGGTATTGCTTGCCCTGTGGTTGATGCTTAAATTGTTCATCATCCATATCTGCGGGCCATAGTTCCATTCGGCATAGCGGGCAGTACCATTGCGCACTCGGTTGTGCCTGTCGTATCTGCCATAAGGCGATGTTTCGGAAAAGTGAAATCCATACTGAAAATCCCAGCCCTCGTTGGGCTGAAAACGAATTTTCTGCATCATATTTATTTGTGAATAGGCCGAAGGAATCTGCAGCAATTTATCGTCCTGCGTGATTACCACATCGGTGCTGTCCTGCCGCTGCACATAATAGTCCTTTATATAATCCTCAGGACCATGGCTTCCTTGCCGCAAATGGTCATAATCCCAAGAAGTAATGCTGGTAACGAACGCCCATTTCTTAAAACCCAGGTTCAAGTCAAAATGACCAGTCTTTTCATTGTTGGCAGACGAATAGCGTACATTGGCCTTGCCCGTAATCAATGGCGAATCGGTTAGCGAAAGCCGGGGCGTCAAGGTTTGGAAGCTCATCACGCCCCCAATGGCATCACTCCCGTAAATTACCGAACCGGGACCGAAAAGTACTTCGGTGCCTTCAACGGCGAAGGGGTCCAGATTGATAACATTCTGAAGATTTCCGGAACGGAAAATAGCCGTGTTCATCCGCACGCCGTCAACCGAATACAACAAACGGCTTGTGGCAAACCCGCGTATCATTGGGCTGCCGCCGCCCTGCTGGCTTTTTTGGACAAATACCTTTCCCGAAATACTCAAAAGATCTGCGGCCGTTTGCGGATTTTGCAGTGCCACTTCCCGCGGAGAAATGGAAATGATTTTTGACGGCACCTCATCACTGCTCTGGCGCCATCGCGAGCCTGAAATGACCACTTCATCTAAATTGAGATTTGAAATTTCGAGCAGGATGGTAAACCCCGCAGCCTGTAATTCGGCATAACTTTTTACAAGCGTTTTATAGCCAAGACTGCGAATTTCTATTTGTTCCAATTCCTTGAAGGCAGTAATATCCGCCTGGCCCCGGGCATTGGTGCTCGCGTATATTTTTGAATCGGGGCTGTTCAGCGTTACCAACTCAATGGGCTCGCCACTCTCAGCTTCCTTTATGGTTATGGTCTGGGCAAACGAATCGGTAATGAAACCCAGCAACAACCACAGTATAAATTTATATTTCATTGTATAAATAATGTGTTTAAGTTAACATAACAATAAATTACACCCACTCCGAAAAACTTCGGAAGGGTCGTGGAAAAAAATGTTAACCAAATTGTGGCGGCGGGGTGGGTGGAGGTAAGCACCGCGAGCAGAACCAATGACGGGGAAGGTTGCTATGAAGGGACACTTCGGAAATTTCAACGAGCTTCCCTCTCCATTGAAACGCTTCCGAAATAAAAAAGGATTGTAAAAAATTATTGAGGCGTTTGTGCGTTTGTTGCTGGTCCTCGTCCTGATCGAAGGCACCGGCTACCAACTTTTTCAGTTTTTTATTTAAAGCGGTTTCCTCGTGGTCCCACCAGCATCTGTAGTAAATGGTATCTCCCCTAATTTCCTTTGAGACCACATCATACATTTGGCCGTTGTATTCAAATTCCTTGGAGTGTTCCCATTGCAGCTTTTCCTTGGTTTCTTCTTTTGAAAATTTCAGAAGAACCAATTCATTTTGGTCCAATCCCCCAATCATCTTCCATTTTATCTCTCGCTTTAAACTAGCTTTTTCAACTTGCAGATAGACAAACATCGTTGCCACGGGAGCAAAGAGTATAAAAAGGAATGCTATGGCGCAGAGTTGTTTTTTCAACAGTTAGAAGGATTGGAATTCAAATGTCGCAAAATTGAGAGTATTTGTGCAATCATTTCCTTCATTTTATTCTAAAGTTGGAGTTTCAGCATAAAAAAAACCATCCGCTTAGAACGGATGGTTTTTCATAATGTAAAAAATGAAATGTTTACTGAACAAGCAACTGCTTTACAGTAGCACCTTCAGCGGTAGTTATTTTCACCAAATATACTCCGTTTGCCAATCCGGAAACATCAAATGTGTTGCTTTGGGCTTCCATCATTTTTTGGCCAATCGCGTTGAAAATCACAATGTTTTCAACGGTGGTGTTTACTGTTACCAAAGTTTTTCCTGGGTTGGGATACAATGCAACTTGTGTAAGGGATACATCGCTAACCCCTAGGAATGGCTCAACAACTACATCAAAATTACATCCAGCAGTGTTTCCTGCATCGTCTGTAGCTTCAATAATTATATTGGTTGTTCCCACACTAACCATAGTTCCTGCAGCTGGATTTTGAAGTGTTGTAAAGGTAGTAGAACAGTTATCTGTAATTGTAACTAAACCATCGCCCACATAATCAGGAATTTCATACATATCATTGGAATCTGCCATTACTGTTTGGGTAGCAGGACAGATTACCGCTGGAGTCTCTGCATCTACTACCGTAATAGTGAAAGTACAGGTACTTGTGTTTCCGGAAGCATCTGTGGCAGTAAATTCAACAGTAGTAGTGCCCACAGGGAGTTCAGTACCGCTGGCTGGTCCGGCAGTTTGGGTTACTACAGGGTTTGGATCAGTATCATCCGTTGCAGTTGCGGGATCAAAGGAAACCACAGCGCCACAAATTCCGGCATCGTTATTCATATTAATATCCGCAGGACAAGTAATTACGGGAGGAGTTGTATCATTTACGGTTCCGGTAATCACAAAGGTGTCAACAGCAAAATCCTCATCGCCGGAATCTACAGTTACGGTTAACCTTAGGTCGAGTAACGTGCCTGTTCCTGCGATAGTCTTGGTAAATACTTGTGCGGCATCGTTCAGGGCCAGTCCGTCGCCTTCACCGTCAAAATCGGTATCCTCGCGAAAGATGCCGTTGAAGACCGGTGGGGTTCCACTAGTGAAATCAGCTCCCTCAAACCAGATAAGGTTTTGATAACCGCCACCGTCAATTTGATATTCTACACGAATAAAATCCAAATCGTCGATATCACCGGGAGAATCGAAAAATTCGGCAAATTCACCGCTGAACATTAAATCTGTAAGGCCATCAATATCAAGTCCGTTCCACTCGACAGTTATTGGCAAGCTGGCTCCTTCGGCATCCATATCCATTCCTGTCATAAAGCCGCCGGCGAAACCGGTATAAGCCTTAAGTCCCGTAGGTGTAGGCTCTCCGTTAAAATCGTCAACAATGGCAAGACCAAAAAAGTCACCGCCGCCATCAGAGAAGAAAGGGGTTGAAGTTGTAAAACCACTATTGTTGTCGAAGGTTTCGTTCAAAACCTGTGCAGAGGCAATGGTGGTAATAAATAAAGCTAAAAATAAAGTGTAAAATTTATTCATAATAATTTTTAAGGGTTAATACTTTTACGGCAGCAAAGATAATATTGTCTTTGTAAGAATGAAAATGATATTCATCAATTTATCACTACCAAAAGGTTAAGAATTGCGAATATTATCCCACTATTCCTTTTGCTTTAAGAATGCGCCAAACTTTCTTAACCGCTACTACCACGAGCAGACAAATAAAGCCCACAATTAACCCGACAATAAATTCCAGCACAAAAGAAGGCAGGGAAGGCAGGAAATGATGGAAAAAATCAACGTTATGCACAAAAATTCCACCTGACACCAGAATTAGCGCAATCGTGCCTATCACGCTTAGGCTCTTTATAACTTTGGGAAGTGCTTTTACCAGCAAGGTTCCCAAAGATTTTGAAAAACTTCGTTCTTTTTTGCTGTATTTTATTAATTTATATCCAGCCTCATCCATACGCACAATTAGGGCAACAATTCCATAAACGCCTATAGTAGCCAATATGGCAATAACACTCACCACCATAATCTGTGTAGTTATGGGCTCCTGGACCACAGTTCCCAGAGCGATAATCACAATCTCCATGGACAATATAAAATCAGTTACGATTGCCGATTTTACGCGTTCTTTTTCAATGGCCAAAATCTCGCTTTCCGTAAGGCCTTCCTGTACAAAAGATTCTTTGGTATGGGCGTGGGGAACTATAAATTCGTAAATTTTTTCCGCACCTTCATAAGCAAGATACAAGCCTCCCAACATGAGTATTACGGTAACCGCCCACGGCAGAAAAGCACTGAGCAAAAAAGCTATTGGCAGAATAATCAACTTATTGAGGAAGGAGCCTTTCGTTATGGCCCAGAGCACCGGTATTTCGCGGGAAGAAGCAAAACCGGAAGCCTTTTCGGCATTCACCGCCAAGTCGTCGCCCAATATTCCGGCGGTTTTTTTGGCTGCCACTTTGCTCATCATTGCCACATCGTCCATAAGTGCGGCTATATCGTCGAGTATTGCAAAAATTCCTGAGGCCATATATTTTTTCGTATTTAATTTTCACAAAAATAGAGAAGCTATTTAATTCTAAAGAGTAAAATCATCGATTCATTTAAAAAAACCAAGACGGTTAAGCTTCCATCTTTATCTTTGCACGATAAATACTATAAATGAATACTCCCATTCCCTACTTTCTTACTTTTTTTATTCTCTCTTCGCTTAATTGCAATTCACAAAACATAGATAGCTATCCAACGCTTGCAGAGACCTGGCAATTGGACTCGCTATCGGCTTCTAAAAGGATTGAATTCAAGATTCTCTCTTATAAACCCCTCTATTTATTATTGGGAAATTACACTACCAATGTGAACAACACGCCAACGAGCGAAAATCCGAATAATGTGGTGGAAGAACCTATCGGGTATAACCATACCGAATTGGCGTTTCAGATTAGTTTCAAAACAAAAATCCTTCACAATATCTTTGGAAAGGAGATTGGCGGTGATGTATGGGGCGCCTATACGCAGAGCTCGCGCTGGCAACTGTACAACAATACGCTTTCAAGGCCGTTCCGGGAAACAAATTATCAGCCAGAAGCATTTTTACTGATTGCCACGCCTTATTCCCTTGGCAATTTTAAAGGAGTTTTTGCAGGCGTTGGCCTAAACCATCAGAGTAACGGGCGCTCAAATCCGCTTAGCAGAAGCTGGAATAGGGTAATATTTCAGTTTGGCTGGGAAATCAAAAAACTTCAGATTGTTTTGAAACCCTGGGTGCGCCTACCACAGGATAAAAGCAATGACGACAATCCGGACATACAGGATTATATGGGCCGCGTCCAGTTAGATCTAAGCTACGCCTTTGGAAAACACAATTTTGAGCTCGCGGCGCGCCACTCCTTGAGAGATGGCTCAGAAAACCGGGCGAGCGCCAGATTGGATTATTCATATCGTTTGATAAAAAACCTAAAACTGCACGGGCAAATTTTTACCGGTTATGGTGAAAGCATGATCGATTACAATCACAACCAGACTACTTTTGGTCTTGGTATTTCTTTGTATTAAAGGAAAAATTAACAAGGAGTTATTTCTAAAATAACAAAAGGCCGCAACTTCAAAAATTGAAATTGCGGCCTTTTAAAATTACGCTTTTGCGCTGCGGCAAAATTACTTTGCCAGCGTTAGTTCATCAATTATATGGCTTGCTCCCGCAAATTTGTCTATTAAAAACAATACGTAGCGAATATCCACATTGATGGTGCGCTGCAGTTGGTCGTCAAAAATAACATCGCCCGCCATAGCCTCAATGTTTCCGTCAAAGGCAAGACCTATCAATTCCCCTTTTCCGTTCAAAACTGGGGAACCCGAGTTTCCGCCAGTAATGTCATTATCGGTCAAAAAGTTCACGGGCAAATACCCATCATCGTCTGCATATTGACCAAAATCCTTCTTCTCATAAAGATCAATCAATTTCTTGGGCATATCAAATTCGTCGTCGCCGGGCTGGTATTTCGCAATGGTTCCCTTTAAAGTGGTGTAGTAATTTTTTACTGCGTCGTTCCGCTTGTCCTCTGGCAAGGCAATTACTTTTCCGTAGGTTAAGCGAAGGGTGCTGTTGGCATCGGGATAATATTTGGCATCCGGATTCATTTCCCGCATTCCCTGAACCATTAAGCGATAGGCTCGCTCAAAATCATTCTTTAATTGCTTTTCTTCCTCAGACTCATAACGATATCGCTTCAGCAAATCTGTAGAAAGCTGGAACAAGGGGTCGTTCTTTAAAACTTCGGCGTCGGGGTTTGCCATAAAAGCTTCCAACTTTTCCTTTGATTGAAAAATACTGTTTTCAAAGGCGGTGTTCAAATAATCATTCCATCCCGCCTCACTTTTGTTATTTGCAGTAGCAATGCGCGCCACCAATGGTGCTACATTTTCGGCTTTGGTTGAATAAAGCTTTAATTGGGCGGCCAGTACATCTTTTTCCAAAGGCATATAGATTCCCTCATACAGATCGTTTACTTCAGCCTCCAACTTTGGTTTTACCTCAGCTTGTTTGGCTTCATTTTGTTGAAGATAATAATCTATTGAATTGCCCAATCGGTAAGGAATGGTTGCCATCCGGGTACGCAGTAATAAGCCCAAATAATTATCATGGGCACTGGCTTTATTGGTATTTTCATAATAGTTATTGATAACTGGTATTACGTCTTCATACTTTTTATTGGCTTTTTTGGAAGCCCATTTCTGAAAAGCCTTCTCGTCCTTTTGTTTGCTTTCAGCCGTTTTGTGCTGCTTAAGCGCATCGATCATACCTTGACGGTTTTTCCAATAATTGGCGATGGAGGCATAACTGGAAGCATAGTCAAGCTTTACTTGCTGATCCTTGTCCATATATTTCTTCATTACATCCATGGATGTCTTGGAAGCCTCTACCCAAGCTGGATACGCGTAATCTACGTTTTGTTGGATACCCCCTGCTGGCATCCATCTATTTGTTCTACCGGGATATCCCAGGATCATGGCAAAATCGTTTTCCTCAAAGCCTTTCAAACTGGTTGTAAGATGGTATTTTGGTCTCAGCGGTACATTATCTGGCGAATATTCTGCCGGATTTCCGTCTCTATCGGCATACACGCGGAACAGTGAAAAATCGCCCGTATGTCTTGGCCATTCCCAGTTGTCGGTATCGCCTCCAAATTTTCCGATATTGGCCGGCGGCGTACCTACCAAGCGCACATCGTTATAATCTTGATATACAAAATAGTAGAATTCATTCCCTTGGTAAAACGATTTTACTGAAACGGTGTATTTCCCGCCTTCGCTGTTCTCTTGTTCAATCTTGGCAATCTCACGGTTTATTGCAGCTTCACGCTCGGTTTCGCTCATTTCATCATTTACCTGTGCCAAAATACGTTTTGAAACATCGTCCATACGCACAAAAAAACGAACCGAAAGTTTTTTCGGCTTTAGTTCCTCACCATAATTCCCAGCCCAAAAACCATTGGTCAAGTAATCATTTTCTGCGGTAGAAAGCTCGGCAATTTGGCTATATCCACAATGGTGATTGGTAAGCACCAAACCGCTGTCTGATATAATTTCAGCTGTACATCCACGGTTGAATTGTACTATGGCATCCTTAAGACTGGAGTTGTTGATACTGTAAATTTCTTCGGGCGTAAGCTGTAGCCCCATTTTTTGCATATCGCGATAGTTCAATCGCTCAATGTGCATTAAAAACCACATACCTTCGTTGGCCTGCACAGGCAAAACAAAGGCAGCAAGTAGGAAACAAATAATTAATTTTTTCATTCGTAAAAGGGAGTTATTAATTTATAAAATGATCGATAAAATAAGCGGCAGTATGCACTTAAATGTATCGGGCGGTAAATATAGAAGGATTCGTCCTTTAACCCTCATGAACGTTACTGAAAAGGCCAACTTTAACTTTTTGTTAAGACAGTATTGTCTTTAAATAAAATCTCCTGAAAGGGAAGGGCGTCCCGCATAGGCGGAACGGTGTGGGTATAAGTGAGAATCGAGAACTAAACAACCCCAATCCCCACTGCGCCCTTAGCAAACGACTTATAAAACCGATCCGGCAACTTCTGGTAAAACTGCACTTTCACAACTCCAAATACCACGCTTCTTTTCTCGGGCTTTTCGAGTACTTCCAGCACCAACTCCTTTGCATCATCCTCTTTCGCTACCACCAAGGCATCCGTATTCAGAATAAACCGAAAAGTATTCCCCTTTAAATTGTACTCCAACAGTCCATACTGCAAATAAAAATGCGTTGATCCCTTAGGAAACTTCAACCTTTTTGGATCAAAGGCAACGGCTTTCAAAATCCCTGTTTTAACATTAAGATCAGCAAACGGACCTAAAATATCCCTCGCGCCAGGTCCTTTGGTAAACCTAAATTCCCGCAACAGCTTCTGCCCCATATCACAAGAAAGCCCATTGCCTACAGTGCGTTTTCCCACAGGTGCTTCATCTAGCATTTTAATATGCATAAAAAGCTTCATCAACCTACTGTGCAAGGTCCCATCTTCTAAATCATTTATAAAAGGAAATAGCGCATCCTTAAAATTCTTGTTGAACTTACTACAAAGTGCCAGTTCCTGATTACTATCTCGAACTCCTTGCATTTTTGGATTATTTTTTATACTTTCACTGGTAAATCCCCCACCCGCTTTGCGTTGGCACTGTTTGCCATTACGGATGTAGTAGTTGATGCCGTTATACGTTCCTATAATAGGTGGAAAACCATTGCCTGAAGCCATAACTTATTGGTTTTAAGAATCTCACATTGTTGTTAAGAATGTGAAAAGTAAATTATATTCTCCAATTTTCCAAATCTGTATGTGGACTGTATGTCGACAGTATATAGACTATATGTTGATATTATGTTGTATTTCCTTCTAGTTTCCTTCTAGTTTCCTTCTAGTTTCCTTCTAGTTTCCTTCTAGTTTGCCATCCCCTTCCATCTATTTCCCCACCCCTCTCACTCAACTTTACTTCACCAAAAACTATTTTTTTTCGACCAAAACCTGAAGGCAACACGAGCATCTTCCTTGATAACCCAACTTATATCACTAACTTTATACAAATTAACCTTAAAAAAAAGACTGATGAAAAAAACCATTACCCTCCTATCTGCACTTGCTTTAGCCATAGGCTCCACAGCCCAGCAACAAGGCAAAAAAGCATCTTTAAATCAAGACGGCACCATTTCCGTAGAAATGGTTACACTACCCCAAGATTATAACAATACAGAACAAACCCAAGTATTTGACCAACTCTGGCGCTTTGGGGAGCCAGCACATCCCAATTTTAAAAACAGTCGGGGCGTAACTTTGGCCGATATAAATAATGACGGCATAGACGAAATTCTCTACGGTATATGGAATACCTTTTACGCTCTGAATGGCGATGGTTCCATTCTCTGGGAGAAAACAGTCAGCGGCACTATCCTGCTTCCGCCTTCGATAGCAGATTTAGATGGTAATGGCACGCTCGAAATTATCTTAAACACCGGAGGCGTGCCCAATGCAGGCCGTGTTTATTTATTGGATCCCGTGGGCAACGACCTACCGGGGTGGCCCTTAAATTTTGACGACCACTGGATGATCAATGCCCCAGCCATAGCCGATGTAGATGGCGATGGCATGCTGGATATAGTAACCGGAGAGCGCGTAGCCAGTGCCCAAGGATTTGTACACGCCATAAAAATGGACGGCACTCCCATCAATGCCAATTGGCCAGTAGAAGTGCTTGCTACTCCTGCTTTTACGCCTTCAATTGGCGATGTGGATAATGATGGAAACCCAGATGTGGTAATTGCCGCTTCTTCCGCAGGTATGTATATTTTTGACAACCAAGGACAGGTATTCCCCGGTTTTCCTGTGGTTGACCCCAATGTGAAATATTCATACCAATCCCCTATGCTCGCAGATCTTGATGGCGATGGCGATTTGGAAATTATAGGAAGCAACCACGGCGACGCCCCTGGTTTTTACGTTATGGAACACGATGGCACCTATAAAGCTGGCTGGCCAATTGCCACTAGCGAATGGACCTACTCTCCTTCCACGGTTTGGGACGTGGATAATGACGGAACTTTTGAATTATTTATGTCGGATAGAAATACGAGCGGTACACCCGGGGAAGAACTTCCTGTGGTTTATGGGCTCGATCCCGATGGCAACAACCTTCCCAACTTCCCAATAGAAAAATACGGAGGGACTGAGGGGGTTATTTCCATTGCAGATGTTAACGCCGATGGCAATCTAGATCTGATTTTCCCGAGCATTATGACCGATGCTGCCGGCTACGGTTATATACACGCCTATGCCATGGATGGCAGCGGCGAGATTGATGGCTTTCCATTACGCCCCCGTGGATTTACCTTTTTAAATGGAGCCGTTTTGGGCGATGTGGATAACGATGGATTGCTAGACCTGACGGCAAATAGCTATACCTTAAATTTTGGCGCAGGGGTTGATTCAACCTTTGTGAGTGTCTATAATTTAAATGTGCCCTACCAGCCCAATACTATCGTAAGAAATGGGTATAAAGGCAATAATACCCGCGATGGCCTTGTGGAGCTAGGCCCCATTGCCGGTGTTACCGATTTAAGTGCAGCTACTACCATAAGTATCTTCCCCAACCCTTCGGAAGGAATTCTCACATTTAAAATTCCGCAATCCATTTTAAATGCGAAGGTGAAAATTTATAGTATTGACGGGAAAGTGGTTTTTTCTGAAGAAAGAAATCTGGAAACCACTAGCAGTTATAATTTGAAACATTTAAATAGCGGCTTGTATTTTGTAACTATTTCAGATGGAAAAAACACCTCTACTGCTAAGTGGGTGAAGAAATAATATTTTGGATTTCATTTCGACTTCGCTCAATGACCAATTTCGCGGTGGCTGAGCGAAGCCGAAGTCGGTTGATACTAACGTGAGTGAATTTGAAAAAGTCATTTCGACTTCGCTCAATGACCAATTTCACGGTGGCTGAGCGGAGTCGAAGCCAATGACAACCAACGTTGATGAATTTGAAAAAGTCATTTCGACTCCACTCAATGACCATTTTCGCGGTGGCTGAGCCGAGTCGAAGCCAACGTAGACGAACCCCAAGAAGCCGTAACTACATTTAAAAAAATAACACCAATGAAAGGTTATGTTTACATATTAAAATGTTCAAATAATTTATATTACACTGGAAGCACGAATAATTTAGTGAAGCGTCTTTCAGACCATCAAAATGGCATGGGGGCCAATTTCACAAGAAAACACCTTCCAATTGAATTGGTCTATTATGAAGAGTTTGCACAGATTGATCAAGCGTTTTACCGCGAAAAACAAATCCAAGGATGGAGCAGGAAGAAAAAGGAAGCGCTTATCACGGGTAAAACTAATCTCTTGCCAAAACTTTCAGAATGTAAAAATGAATCTCACTATAAAAATAGGCTCAGGGAATAACTGTCATTTCGACTTCGCTCAATGACCATTTTCGGAAGTCTCGGCGGCTGAGCGGAGCCGAAGCCAGTGACAACCAACGAAGATGGATTTGAGAAAATCATTTCGACTTCGCTCAATGAACATTTTCGGAAATCTCCGTGGCTGAGCGCAGCCGAAGCCAGTGACAACCAACAAAGATGGATTTGAAAAAGTCATTTCGACTTCGCTCAATGACCATTTTTGGAAGTCTCGGTGGCTGAGCGGAGCCGAAGCCAGTGACAACCAACAAAGATGGATTTGAAAAAATCATTTCGACTTCGCTCAATGACCAATTTTCGAAAGTCTCGGTGGCTGAGCGGAGCCGAAGCCAGTGACAACCAACGAAAATGGATTTGAAAAAATCATTTCGACTTCGATCAATGACCAATTTTCGGAAGTCTCGGTGGGTGAGCGGAGCCGAAGCCAAAGGAGTTATCTTCAATATTACTCTATCACATGCTGCGAATAATTCCGCCATTTTTCAATACAAGCCTCCATATCTGCCGGAATCGGGCTTTCAAAGCGCATAAATTCACCAGTCACTGGATGCATAAATCCGAGGGTGCGAGCGTGCAAAGCTTGACGCGGCAAAATTTTAAAACAGTTATCTACAAACTGTTTGTACTTAGAAAACGTAGTTCCTTTTAATATCTTCTCGCCCCCATAGCGTTCATCGTTAAAGAGGGTGTGCCCAATATACTTCATATGCACGCGGATTTGGTGGGTACGGCCTGTTTCCAAACGGCAGGAAACCAAGGTTACGTAGCCCAAACGCTCCAAAACCTTGTAATGGGTAATTGCTGGCTTTCCTTTTTCTTCTTCGTCGTTTTCGTAAACGGTGTTTTGCAATCGGTTTTTAGGGTGCCTTCCAATATTGCCTTCAATAGTGCCTTCATCCTCCTCCACATTTCCCCAGACCAAAGCTACATATTCGCGCTCCGTACTCTTGTCAAAAAACTGCTTGGCGAGATGTGTCATAGCCTCTTCAGTTTTTGCAATAACCAACAATCCGCTTGTATCCTTATCGATTCTATGAACCAAACCAGGTCTATTGCTAGAATTATTTGGAAGATTTTCAAAGTGATAGGTTAGTGCGTTTATAAGCGTGCCGCTATAATTCCCATGTCCGGGATGCACTACCATGCCAGCTTCCTTGTTTACCACAAGAACGGCATCGTCTTCATATACAATATCTAATGGAATATTTTCGGGCACCAAAAGAAACTCATAAGGCGGATGCTCAAAAAGAACGGTAACCACATCATTGCCCTTAACCTTATAATTACTTTTTACAGGTTGCCCATTCACGTGAATATTTCCAGCAACAGCAGCTTTTTGTATTTTGTTTCGTGTAGCTTTTTCTATGAGGTTCATCAGGTATTTATCTACCCTAAGTGCGCCCTGCCCTTTGTCTGCCTTAAAGCGGTAATGTTCATAAAGATCATCACTTCCGCCAGCATCATCAAACTCTTCTTCTTTAAAATTCGTCATTGTTTTCCTCATCATTATTTGTTGGCGCCTCTTGGTTTTCTTCGGAAGCATCGTCTTCAGACTGGATTCTGTTTAATGACTGATCGCCAACAATCAAATCGATCACAGAAGTTTTTTGAAGCGGGGTGCCCGGGTCCAGTTTTTCGCCCTTATAGCGCAATTCCAGTACATTATCGCTAATATGTGGGCGATAGCTTATTTTGCCAATCTTAAACCCCATAGCCAAAAGCGTAGGCTCGGCCTGGCGACGGGTGCGGCCCAATACATCCGGTACCTCAATTTTTCTGAAACCCGAAGGATTTAACGTCAAGTATAATTTTCGATCCTCCTTGACAAATTTCCCCGGTTTGGGAATCTGCTCTATTACTGAATATTTCGGAAAGTCTGGATTGTAATTTGCCGAATCCAGGATTTCATACCGAAGATCCATTTCGTCCAGAGTTTCCTCCACCTTGTCCAAAGACATTTTGGCGAGATTGGGCACTTCTATCCTTTCGTTGTGATTTGTACTAAAACGCAACCACCATAATATTAAAAATGCCAAAACTAACAGGGCAACGATAGCCAGAAGCAACTGCTTTAAAAATGCCTTGGAAAACACGAACTGGAAAAAAGTCATACGTTTCTATGTTAATGCAAAATATAAAGTTCCAAAGGTAGTATCTTTTGATGAAATCAAAATCTAAATCGAAACTGAAATTGAAATCCCTTGTCAACAGATAACTGATAACTGATAACGCACAACTCCAACTTTTTAATACTTTTGTAAACGCAGCTTTTAATGAATTGTTATGGGAAAAAAACATATTGCCGTGGCTATGGGCGGTTATTCCAGCGAGTTTGAAATCTCGATAAACAGTGGCGGGGTGGTTTGCAACGCTCTTGATAAAAACAAATATGAAGTTTATCCCATCCATATTTTGGAGGAAGGCTGGTATTTTGTTGCTGAAAATGGTAAAAAACATCCTGTAAATAAAGCAGATTTCAGTTTTTACAATGGCACCGAAACCATCCGTCCCGATGCTATTTTCAACACCATTCACGGTACGCCGGGCGAGGACGGTTACCTACAAGCTTATTGGGAGCTGCTCGGTATTCCGCATACTAGTACCGATTATTATTCGGCTGCGCTCAGTTTCAACAAACGCGATTGTCTTTCGGTATTGAAAAATTTTGGGGTGCGTGCCGCCAATTCCTATTATGTGAATCAAGGCTCCGAAATTAACGTAGAAGAAATAGTAATGAAAACAGGTTTGCCCTGCTTTGTAAAACCAAACCGCTCCGGCTCCAGTTTTGGGATCAGCAAGGTAAGTAAGATGAAGGCAATAATGCCTGCTATTGAAAAAGCTTTTACGGAGGATTCTGAGATAATTATTGAAACTGCGCTGGTGGGCGTTGAAGTTTCAGTTGGCGTTTACAATAATGGTGAAGAGATAATCGCGCTTCCTGTAACCGAAATTGTTTCAGAAAACGAATTCTTTGATTACGAAGCAAAATATTTGGGAAAATCACAAGAAATAACCCCTGCAAGAATTTCGGAAGAGGAAACCGAAATGGTAAAAAAAGAGGCCGTCCGTATTTATAAATTATTGAATATGAAAGGCATCACCCGCAGTGAATTCATTATAGAAAAAGGAAAACCCTATTTCTTGGAAATAAACACCAATCCCGGCCTTTCAACGGAAAGCATCATTCCCAAACAAGCCCGCGAGGCGGGAATGACCCTGTCGGAATTTTTTGATATTTTACTTCAAAATGTACTATAATTGTTAAAGGTTACAAGTTGTAGGTTAAAAGTCCATTTTCTTTCAACCTGAAACCTGAAACCTGAAACCTGAAACCCATGGAATGAAATACTACCTCATTGCAGGCGAAGCATCCGGAGATTTGCACGGAGCCAATTTAATGAAGGCCTTAAAAAAGGAAGATGCCGAAGCGGATTTCCGTTTTTGGGGCGGCGATTTGATGCGCGAGGTAGGTGGCACCGAAGTAAAACATTACCGCGAACTCGCGTTTATGGGCTTTGCGGAGGTAATAATGAACCTGCGCACTATTTTTAAAAACATCAACTTTTGCAAAAAAGATATTGAAAGCTATAAACCAGACGTACTAATTTTTATAGATTATCCCGGTTTTAATTTTAGAATTATGAAATGGGCGCGCAAAATGGGTTATAAAACCCATTATTATATTTCGCCCCAAATCTGGGCATGGAAGGAAGGCCGAATAAAGGATATTAAGCGCGATGTGGACCAGATGTACGTAATACTGCCCTTCGAAAAGGAATTTTATGAAAAGAAACACAATTTTCCGGTACATTTTGTAGGCCATCCTTTGATAGATGCCATTTACGATAGAAAACAGGTTCACCCAGAAAATTTCAAAAAAGAAAATGGATTGGATGATCGCCCCATCGTCGCACTGCTTCCAGGGAGCCGTAAGCAGGAAATAACGAAGATGCTAGAAATTATGATTTCGGTGGCTGGGGATTTTAAGGAATGTCAATTTGTAATTGCCGGCGCGCCAAGTCAGGAAAAATCATTTTATGAAAGTTTCCTCAGCACTAAAAATGTACACTTTGTAACCAATAAAACCTATGATCTCTTAAGCATTTCTGAAGCGGCACTTGTTACCTCGGGTACGGCTACACTGGAAACCGCACTCTTCAAAGTGCCACAAGTGGTCTGCTATAAAGGCAACCGAATAAGTTATGAAATTGCAAAAAGAGTGATCAAACTGGATTATATATCACTGGTAAATTTAATTCTCGACAAAACCGTTGTTACCGAACTGATACAGGCCGATTTCAACACAGAAAGGTTAAAAAAAGAACTGACAAACATTTTAGATCCCTACACCCGGGCCGCTATGTTTTTGGACTATTATGAATTGGAAAAGGCACTCGGTGGGCGGGGCGCAAGTGAAAACACGGCCAAACTAATCTATTCAGCAATCAAGAAGTGAATAAAATTTTATATTTTTAAGCACTAATCCGCTATTCCCTCTTGATGAAAAAACTGCTATTTCTCGCTTTTTTTACCCTATTCCTTATTTCCTGTGGAAGTTCTAAGTACGCTCGAAATACCGGAAAAGTATCTGAAACCATTATTGGCAAAAATGAAATCCCATCCAAAACAACCCGAAAGGTAAGCCCCCATAAAAACAACCGAATTGCCGCAAAAAACACCGAAGACACTGCAGAGTCTGAAAAAGAGGAAGATAGCCCAAAGCAGATAAAAAAAGAGATAATTGCCTACGCCAAAACCTTTGAGGGAACGCGCTACAAATTTGGAGGTACTACGGATGCGGGAATGGATTGCTCAGGCTTGGTCTGTACGGCCTTCCAAAAAGAAAACATAGCACTTCCCCGTATCTCGCGCGATATGGCCACAAAAGGCATCCTTATTTCCTTTAACGATATAGAGGAAGGTGATTTGGTATTTTTCAAAACCAGCCGTAGAAACACCATAAATCACGTAGGTTTGGTGGTAGAGGCCAAACGTGGTGAAGTAAAATTTATCCACTCCACTACCCGTGCCGGGGTTATCATTTCATCACTCGATGAAGATTATTGGAAAAAAGCCTTTGTGGAAGTCCGAAGGGTTATTTAAGTAATAATTCCAATTTCTGAAGCTTGGTTTTCTAAGATAGATTTTTTACTTTAGTTCATTCTCCCCAGTAAATTTTAAGTACCATACTTAAAGGCTTGGGGCATGAAGTTTATCAACTTCACAATAGTAAAGTTTTCATTTTTGCTTGTGCTGGGTATTCTTGCGGCGCACTTCTTCCCAATTGACAATTTTTTGCTGGATTATCTTTTGATACTTCTCTTGGGAGTTTTTTGTCTTTGGTTATGGGCCAGAAAACAACTCATCCAAAATGTTTACTTCGGAATTGCCGCCTATTTCTGCTTTTTTGCCATTGGATATTTCACTTATCAAATACGGCTGCCACAGATTCAACCGAAATATTATTCTAAGCAAGTTGCGGAGGACACCCCTGAATTGTTTCAACTGAAAATTACACGATCCCTAAAACCGGACAGCTTTAATTTAAAATATTTTGCAGAGGTGAACGCCGTAAATGGTGCATCGACCGACGGAAAAATACTGTTGAATATTTCGAAGGATGCATTGGGAAAGCAATTATCAGCAGATGAAGTCTTGTTGGTTTACGCACCACTTTCCGAAATCACAAAACCCCTAAACCCGCACCAGTTTGATTATTCCGCGTATATGAAATCTTTGGGAATTTACGACCAGCTGCGGATTTCAGAAAAGAATATTCTGAAAACCGCGAGAGGTTCAAAAACCTTTATGGGAATGGCCCAAAATTTAAGAGCCGACATAATCGAAAAACTTCAAAAAACAAAACTTAAAACCGATGAGCGCGCCATTATACAAGCCCTAGTTTTAGGCGAAAAGAAAGACATCGACAAAAATCTTTACAACGAATACGCGGCTGCGGGAGCCGTGCATATTTTGGCAGTTTCCGGGCTGCACGTTGGGATTTTATACATTATTCTCGCATTCGTTTTAAAACCTTTAACGCGATGGAAAAACGGTGTTTTTTTCCATGTCATTTTAATCGTAATTCTACTTTGGGGGTTTGCGTTGCTTTCAGGACTTTCTCCTTCGGTTACAAGAGCGGTGACAATGTTCAGCTTTTTTGCGGTTGCCAAACTCTTTAATCGTGAGAGCAATTCCATAAACACCTTGTTTCTTTCGTTTTTCACACTATTGATAATCAATCCGTTCTGGTTGTTTCAGGTTGGTTTTCAGCTTAGCTATTTAGCCGTATTCTTCATCGTTTGGCTACAACCGCTTTTTTATAAAATCGGGTATTCAAAATACTGGATTGTACGTAAAATTTGGGCAATAGTATCGGTTACCATTTGCGCACAGATTGGCGTTTTACCTTTAAGTCTCTATTATTTTCATCAATTTCCCGGATTGTTTCTGTTGACCAACATTGTGGTGCTACCCTTTTTAACAATCTTAATGTGCGGCGGAATACTGATTGTTTTTTTAGCGAGCTTAAATAGTTTGCCTAACTGGCTCGCCGAAAGCTACAATTTTCTAATTGAAAGCCTTAACGCATTTATCCATTGGGTTGCGGTTCAGGATGAATTTTTGTTCAGGGACATTCACTTTTCAACCTTAAAAGTCTTGGGAGTCTATCTGTTTATAGTTGCTCTGATCTTATTTCTGAAAAAAATGAACTACCGAAGGTTGGTGGGTTGGCTTTTGGCTATTTCAGTACTCATCTCAATTTATATTTATGATGAATTTCGTACCGCAACAAATCAATTAATCATATTTCAGAAAAGCAGACAGACGTTGGTTGGTTACCAAAATAGTAGCCAATTTATAGTTCTTAAAAGTGATTCAACCATAAATTCTTCTGAAGCACATCCCATTAAATCCTTTAAGGTGGCGATGAATACTAAATTTTATTCTGAAGAAAGGCTTCCGAGGCTATTTCGATACAACAACAAGAATATCCTGATTTTGGACAGCCTGGGAATTTTTCCGAAGCATAAAAATATAAATACCCTGTTGCTCACCAACAGTACAAAAGTAAACCTCGACCGTCTTATAGACAGTTTGCGTCCCAAACAAATTATTGCCGATGGCAGCAACTATTATTCTTATGTAAACCGTTGGGAAAAAACCTGCAAACTAAAAAAGCTCCCGTTCCACCATACAGCGAAACAAGGAGCTTTCCCAATAGAATAGCCCGAATATGAAACCGAAAATGCTATCCTAAAATGTGGGTTTAAAATTTTTCTGATATTCCTCCCAAGCCTCGGCGGTTGTTATTTTCAGGTAATCGTCCGAATGTATCATCTTAAGAAAAATCTCAAGCTGCGGAGGTGTCCGGTATCCCGGAACTGCCTGAATTAGCTTACCTTCCTCGGTAAAGAAAACCACACTTGGATACGCCGTTACTTTTAGCGCGTGCGCAAACAAGTGTTGTGAGTTTCTCCCTTTTCGGGCAGGATCATAATTTGGGTTTGTATATGTGAAATCATTAAAGGTTACCTCCTCGGTCCCTTCCGCATTAAACTTTACAGAATAATAGTTTTTGTTCAAATACTCGATCACCTCGGGATCGGTAAAGGTATTTTTATCGAGCATTTTGCAGGGGCCGCACCAGGTGGTATAGACGTCCATAAAAATCTTTTTCGGTTCTTTCTTCTGGGCGGCAAGCGCCTCGTTCATGGTCATCCAGTTAATTTTTTGGGAATGGACCGTACCTGCGGAAATAATAAGAAAAAAGAGTAATAAGTATTTCATTGTAAGTGCTTTTGAATTTTTGATGTTTTTGAAACAAAAAGCGTTCCATAAAAAGGAACGCTTTTATACTATAAACTATTGTGTATTAACGAATACCGTGCATTAATTTTTTTAGAACCGGGTTCAACAACATTGAAATAACACCAACGCCAATAGGAATTAATGTAAATATCAAAAAGAAAGTTCCCATGGAATACTCTGCCGAAATTTTATCGATCATCCCGCCCATAGTGTTCGCTGCTTTTTGGCCCACGGCTATGGCAAGGTACCACACCCCGAACATAAAGCCTATCATACGCGCAGGCACCAATTTACTCAAATAGGAAAGTCCCAACGGTGAAAGACAAAGTTCGCCCATGGTGTGCATTAAGTAAGCCAGAATCAAGAATACCATACTTACCTTTGCGGTCATGGCTCCCGGAGGAATGTCTGATGCTCCATAGGAAAGAATGGCAAAGCCCAAGCCCAAAAGTATAAGCCCGATGCCATATTTTACGGCCGCACTGGGGTTATACTTACTCTCCCACCATTTTGAAAAAATGGGCGCTAAAGTAATAATAAAGAACGAATTTAAAATCCCGAACCAAGTGGCATCTACCTGCAATTCAGTTTGATTGAATTTATCGTACAACCTATAAATAACCAGCCCCCAAATACCAATAAATGCGATCACCAATGCCACATTGGACAGGGCAATTCTACTATGTGTTTTCTTGACGAGCAAATAAATTACCCAAGAAATAATAATCAAGGGTACGGTCGTTAATAGCGCATCTATAATTTTGAAAATCATGGCAGAATTTCCGGTTAAGTCCCTATCTGTATAATCCTGGGCAAAAAGCGTCATGGAGCCTAATGATTGTTCAAAGAATGCGAAGAAGAAAACGGTAAACAATCCGAAAATGGAAACGGCAATTAACCTATCTCTTACAATTGGCAAATATCGGGCAATCCGCGTTATCAATAATATTAGGAACATGGCCAAAGCAGCCAGTACCACGATATTAGTCCCACTCATTCCGCCAATTTCAAAGGGCACAAGCGAGGTATCATATATTTTTTCCAAGGGATCATTAAATAAATATAGCAAGCCTCCTATTGATGATAATACGATCAAAACATAATCAAACATCGTGAATGGATTCAATTTGATAGGTGCTTCCTCTACTTCCTCGCTTCGCAATTCAGGCCTTTCTTCATTAATGTTTTGAGGTATTTCTACCTCGTGGACTTTGGAAGGTCTTGCGCCAATTCCTCCGAAGATTTTATTGGCCAACAAAAATTGAAGCATTCCAAAAAACATAAAAATTCCCGCAAGCCCAAAGCCCCAAGACCAGCCATAATTTTCAGCCAAATAGCCGCAAAGCATCATCCCGAAGAATGCGCCCGCGTTCACCCCCATATAGAAAATGGTGTAGGCTCCGTCTTTTTTGGATTCCTTCCCTTTGTACATTTCAGAAATAATGGAAGTAATATTCGGCTTAAAAAATCCGGTTCCAATTACCAAAAGCGCAAGCCCCAAGTAAAAAGATGCGGTGGTTTCCAGCGCCATGGAAGCGTGGCCTAAGGTCATAATAATACAACCGAGAACTACGGCCATACGGTAGCCGGTAATCTTATCTGCTATCCAACCGCCAATTATCGGGGTTAAGTATAAAAGGGACGCGTAGGTACCAATGAGTGCCAAGGCATGCTCCCGAGGCCATTCCCAACCGGGATTGTCGCTTAATATAGGTGCAGTAAGGAATAATACCAAAAGAATACGCATTCCATAAAAGGAAAATCGTTCCCACATTTCGGTAAAAAAGAGTATAAATAATCCCGCGGGATGTCCTAAAACTTTATCCTTAAATAGATTCTCTATATCGGTATTCATCGGTATGTATTTTGGTTAGATTGTTTCTGAAAAAGTTAGTTGGCTTTGTTTATTTCTGGATCTGCAAGTTCAAAGGGTTCATTATCGTGTAGTTCACGCTCATTGTCCTCAGCCCCGTGTGTAAGTTTTTCCAATTTCTTTCTTACCAATAAAACCAATAATCCGAATACAACACAGAATACGGCTATACCGGTAAATACGGTATATTCTCCTAAGTCAGAAGCCGATTCACCTAAAAGTCCGGCTACCTTGTTTCCAAAGCCTGTCATGGCAAAATATACTCCCATCATTAAGGACGCATATTTCAACGGAGCCAATTTTGTGATGTAAGAAAGCGCAACTGGTGATAAGCACAACTCTCCCACCGTGTGGAACAAATAAGCCAACACTAACCAGTACATTGCAGATGCCCCTTCGCTATTGAATTGCGCTGCGGCGGCAGTCATAAAGAAGAATCCCATCCCCATAATAATTAGACCTAGGCACATTTTGAAAAGTGAAGTGGAAACCTTTCCCTTTAACTTTCTTTTGGCCCAATAGGCTGCAACCGCGGTACCCAGAATAATAATAAACATTGCGTTAAGTGACTGAAACCACGAAGCTGGTACTTCCCAGCCCAATAGCATTCTATCGGTCTTTTCGGATGCGTAAATATTCATCAACCCTCCGGCTTGCTCGAATGCTCCCCAGAAAACGATAACTAAAATGAAAGAAATGAACAGAACGATCATTCTATCCTTTTCAACTTTTGAAAGAGGCCTCTTCATCGCTGCCTTTTCTTCGGGATCAATAGATTTGTTTGTATTATTCCCAACGTATTTTAAATGTTTTTGGCCTACTAAATATTGAAGTAATCCCAAAGCCATACCTATGGCAGCAAGACCGAAACCATAATGCCAGCCATAAACTTCACCAACATACCCCACAATTAAACTGGAGAGAAAAGCACCAATGTTAATACCTATGTAAAAAATAGTAAAACCTTTATCTCTTCTAATATCGCCGGGCTTATAAAGACCTCCAACCATAGTTGAAATATTTGGCTTAAGCATCCCTACCCCAGCAATGATAAGACCAAGACCTGTATAGAATGCCCACATTTCTTCAATGGAAAGAATACCATGACCCGCCACTAACAGAATACCACCAACCAGTACCGATTGTTTCTGGCCCATAAATTTGTCGGCAATCCATCCTCCGGGAATGGAGGCTACATACACAAGCATAGTGTAGGTTCCATAGAGGGAAAGTGCTTCTGCGTTGGTCCACCCTAAACCAGGATTACCGCTGGTAGCCTCTGCAACCAAGTAAAGTACCAAAATGGCGCGCATCCCATAATAGGAGAAGCGTTCCCACATTTCGGTAAAGAACAAAATGTAAAGACCTACTGGGTGGCCAAATAATTCCTTCTGTTTTTGATATTGAAGTGCTTCTGACATAAAATATATAATTAATTAGAGTTGATTTTTTTTATTTATAAATTCTTCTTGATGAAATCTGTCATTAAAGTATATAAATGCAGGCGCGTGTTGCCTCCATAAATACCGTGGTTTTTATCGGGATAGATTCTCCAGTCAAACTGCTTGTTTGCCTGTACCAAAGCTTCAATCAAGCGCATACTGTTCTGTACGTGCACGTTGTCATCTGCACTTCCGTGTACCAATAAGAATTTTCCCTTTAGCCCCTCCACGTGCGATAGGGGAGAATTTTCATCATAACCCGAAGCGTTTTCCTGCGGAGTTTGCATATAGCGCTCTGTATAGATGCTATCATAAAATCGCCAGCTGGTTACCGGGGCAACTGCAATGGCCATCTCAAAAGTGTCCGGCGCCTGAAACAACGCGTTTGAAGACATAAAGCCACCATAGCTCCAACCCCAAATTCCGGTGCGCGAGGCATCGATATATGGAAGTTCACCCAACTTTTTGGCGACCGCTATTTGGTCTTCCACTTCGTATTTCCCTAATTCCTTTTGAGTCATCTTTTTGAAATCCCTTCCTTTAAAACCTGTTCCGCGTCCGTCCACACAGGCCACAATAATTTCCTGATCATTCACTAGCATTTCATGCCAATAATCGTTTGTACCCATCCAACTGTTGGAAACATTCTGAGAGCCAGGACCGGAATATTGGTAGAGAAATAGCGGATATTGCTTGTTTTCATCAAAATCCAACGGCTTTATCATATACATATTTAAATCTTCGCCATTTACTTGGATAGTTGAAAATTCCTTGGGTGAAATTTTATAGGAAGCCAATCGATTCTTCAAATCATTATTATTTTTTATTTCACGTAATAATTTTCCAGTTTTTGCTTCGTGTAGCGTATACACATAGGGGGTTTTAGCATCAGAAAAAGTATTGATGAAATAAGTATAGTCTGCACTAAAGTCCGCATCGTTAGTTCCCTTGCGGTCGGTAAGACGCACCTTGTTTTTCCCTGAGGGAAGTATACTATACACATCCCGGTTGATGCTTCCGTTTTCAGTACTTTGATAGTAAACGCGACCCGTGTTTTGGTCAAAACCGTAATAGGCAGTTACTTCCCAAGGCCCCTTGGTCACTTGGTTCAGTAACTTTCCATTTTTGTCGTATTGATAAATATGGTTCCAGCCGTCCTTTTCACTGGTCCAGAAAAAACTGTTGTTGTTTAAAAATGTGAGATTGTCGGTAACGTCCACATAGGCGTCATCCTTTTCCGCCAATATTAGGTTTGAAGTGTTGTTTGAGGCATCCACAAATACCAAATCTATCACATTCTGATGACGGTTGGCCAGCTGTACGCTCAGCAGGTTGTTGTCCTTTGTCCAAAGCAAACGGGGAATGTAATAATTGTTATAACTTGAAAGATCTATTTCTGAAGTACTGCCGCTGCCCAGATCGTATATATGCAACGAAACCTTGGAATTTGCCTCTCCTGCTTTTGGATATTTAAACGTATCTGCTGTAGGATATAGCGCATCGCCATATAGATCCATATTGAACTGTGGCACTTCGGTTTCATCAAATTTTATGAAGGCAAGCCTATCACCATCTTTACTCCATTCAAAAGCTCGCACAAAAGCAAATTCTTCCTCATATACCCAATCGGTAATTCCATTTATAATGCTGTTCTTTTTCCCGTCGGTGGTTATCTGCTTGGTTTCTCCTGTTTTTAAATTCTTAATATATAGGTTGTTCTCAAATCCATAAGCAATCTTACTGCCGTCGTTACTGAAGGTTGGTTCCTGGATTTTATTAGTTGAAACCAAGCCAATCTGTTTCGATGCAATATCATAAACATAATAGGTACCCAAAGAAGAGCGTCGGTATATTTGCTGCAGCGCAGTAGTAAATAGAATTTTTGATTCATCCTCGCTAAACTCATAGGAAATAATATAATCTATCCCCTTCAAATCTTTTGAGTTTAAGAGCGTGCGCACCTTCTCGCCGCTTTTGTAATCATACACATCTACAGTTGAAGCTTTTTCCTGCCGGTCGTAATTTAAAACGGCATATTGCTTTCCATTGTTCATGGAATGCAGGGCATCCAGACCTTGGGTTCGGAAGGCTCCGCCCCAAATTTCTTCTAGGCTTATGCTTTTCTGTTGTGCGGTAAGGGTAGTAATGGCCGTTAAAAACAGCAGTAAAAAAGGGAGGGCGTTAAATCTTTTCAAAGTGTTAAAATTTTGATACGCCAAGTTTACTAATTTTTTGTGAAAGAGGGCATGGTTTTTTTGTTAAATAAGCCCACAAAGCGTTATTTAATGCGAATTACAATTAGTTACAATGGCTCACAAATTATACACTATTGACACCCCGTAGACTGGCCCCTGAAAGGTATTCCTTCCGCCCAAAAGGTAGGAGAGATTAAGCGCAGCGCCGAAACTTTCTGAGAAGGAACGATATACGGTTCCGCCCACTTTATGGTAATCAACCCCCAGCTCACTAAAATTTTGCGGTGGCGGAGTGCCCCGGTAATCAATTCCACCAAAAGCATGTTGGTAATCGTAAAATACATCGTAATACCATTTAGCCGCAGCTTTGCCGGCCTTTAAGGTAACCGGAATACTGTTTGGGGTTTCCTCAAATTTAAACGAAAAACCACTCTGCAGTGTAGCCAACCAGCCGGAATGCCATTTGTAATGTGCCATCGCGCGGGTTTCAATCACCGTGGCCTGCTGGCCTATATCGTTCAAGCCGCCCACATTATAATCTGAAACAGGCGTTGACAATCCCGCTCCCAAACTAAATTCCAAATTTCCAGTTTCTGAAGTAGTTTGAAAAAAGCGATATTTCACCATGATGGAAATATCCTGAAAATCACTTTCATCATCACTGCTTAAATAAGGCAGCGAAACGTTCACATCAAGATGGTCAGTAATTCCGTAGGCGCCGCAAAGATTTATATAATAAAGATCTCGGCTCAACCCTATTTTTTCGGTGCCCGCAAAGTAATTTTTTGAATCTTCAAAACCAAGGCCTAAAACCACGGAACCCTTGCTCTTGCCTTTATAAAAACCATCTATTTTACCCTGCGAGAAGCTGTGTTGGAATATAAATAACGAAACAATAAGTACGGCCAGCGTTTTCATAGGAAGATTTTTATAGATGTGATTCCCTATATATACGTAAATAAAGGCCTTTTGGTCTTTCGATAAAAATAAAAAAGCGTATTAATCCCGTACCAACGGCATGGTAGTACAGCGCAGTAGCCCCTCCTGTTTGGAGATTTCGGCGTACGGCACTTCTTCTACCGTAAAGCCTTGTTCGCGCAGCCACGTATTCAATCGGGTAAAGTTTTTTTCTGAAATGACCACATCGGGCGAGATACTAAAGATGTTGCTGTTCATCTCATACATCTCGCGCTTGGTAATGTGGAAGCAATTTTCCTTTCCGAAGAAATCAACAAGCCAATTATATTCCTCCTCAATCAAAAAACCTTCCTTATGGATAATCGCCTTCCCGCGTCCCAAGGGCTGAAAACAGCAATCCAGGTGCAGTGCGTTTTCATCGGCCACGGTGTTGCTCTTTCTTAGGTTAAAGGATTTCACCTTTTTATGCGGAAACAGTTTCTGCAGGTGTTTTACGGCGTTCAGATTTGTGCGGGCAGTAATGTAATTCGGGTAATCTTCGCCATAATAGGCGCCTACAAAAATATAGTCGCCCCAGGGCATAACATCGCCGCCCTCTATATGGGCATTTTCGGGAAATTCAATAATCTTTGAAGGATCAATCTGATTGATTACGTGCTCAATGGCCTCAATTTCCATGGAACGGTCCTCCAGAATGTTTGCGATAATGAATTTATCTTCAATCACAAAGGCAATGTCGCGCGAAAATATCTGGTTATAGTCCTTAATGGAATGGGGGCGATACACCTTTACATCGTACTTTTTGAAAACTTCGGCCACGGCCTCCATTTCCTTTACCATGTCTTCATCTTTGGGGTACGTGCCGGCCTTTATATGCTCCGCAGATTTGGGATCATAGGCGTCTTCCAGCTTTGGCACGGGGCCATTGCTATCTGCGCGGCCCAGCACTACGGCGCGCAGTCTTGATATTTCGTCATTGATGTGTAGGTTGATCATATAGCAAATATAGAAAAAGCACCTCATAATGGAAGTGCTTTTAAAAGTATTAAAAATAAGTCTTTATCGTTTCTGGATCGGCACAAAGGAGCGCAGGTTCTCTCCCACATAAATCTGTCTTGGGCGACCAATAGGCTCTTTTTGTAACCTCATTTCTCTCCACTGCGCTATCCAGCCCGGCAAGCGCCCTAGCGCAAACATAGGGGTGAACATTTCTACCGGAATGCCCAAGGCACGGTAAATAATGCCCGAATAGAAATCTACGTTCGGATATAATTTTCTTTCAACAAAGTATGGGTCTTCAAGGGCTTCTTTTTCCAAAGCCTTGGCAATGCTCAGCACGTCATCTTCTATCCCTAGACTGTCCAATACATCATCGGCAGCTTTTTTAATGATCTTGGCACGGGGGTCAAAGTTCTTGTACACCCTATGACCAAAGCCCATCAAACGGAATGGATCATTTTTATCCTTTGCCTTTGCCATAAATTTTTTGGTGTCGCCACCATCTGCCTTAATGGCCTCCAACATTTCAATAACCGCTTGGTTTGCTCCGCCGTGGAGTGGCCCCCAAAGGGCAGCAATACCGGCAGAAATAGAAACAAACAGACCTGCGTGCGAGGAGCCCACAATACGTACGGTGGAAGTGGAACAGTTTTGCTCGTGATCTGCGTGCAATATCAAAAGCTTGTTCAAAGCCTCAACAACCAGTGGATTTGATGTGTATTCACCACTTGGTTTTTTGAACATCATTTTTACGAAATTTTCCACATATCTTAAATTGTCGTCCCCATAATCAAGCGGAAGACCCAAGCGTTTTCTATATGTCCAGGCTGTAAGGACGGGAAATTTCGCCAAAATCTTTACGATGGCCTTATACATATCCTCCTCACTATCCACATTTACCGAGGAAGGATTGAAAGCAACCAAAGCAGAGGTTAACGATGAAAGTACGCCCATTGGGTGAGCAGATTTCGGAAAACCGTCCAGGATGCGCTTCACATCCTCATCTACGTGCGATTGTGATTTTATATCATTATGAAATTTCTCAAGCTGTTCCTCGGTGGGCAATTCACCAAAAATCAATAGATAACAAACCTCTAGAAAGCGCGCCTTTTCCGCCAACTCCTCAATGGAATATCCCCTATAACGAAGAATTCCCTTTTCGCCATCCAGAAAGGTAATGGCACTTTCGCAGGAACCGGTATTCTTATACCCGGGATCCAGTGTAACCACGCCGTCGGTATCTGCGCGAAGGCTCTTTATATCTATTCCTAATTCATTTTCAGTTCCCTCTACAATGGGAAACTCGTATTTTTTACCATCTATCTCTAGGGTCGCCATCTTTGCCATAAAATATCGTGTGTTTTTTTAATTTATTCAGAAACGCTAAAGTACAAAATCTATGTTTAATTTTTTAACATTTCCAACTAATCTTAGGTTAAAATATCCTTAAATCATCGGCAGTACGGCCTATTTCCCAAAAATAAAAAAACCCCGCTAGTTGCGAGGTTTTTCAAAGCTTGTACTACGTTTAAATTTTGAACGCATTTTGTTGCGGAAAATAGGCAACTTCGCCCAATTGCTCTTCAATTCGCAGCAATTGATTGTACTTTGCCATTCTATCACTTCGCGAAGCGGAACCTGTCTTTATCTGGCCACAGTTTAGGGCGACCGCCAAATCGGCAATGGTGTTGTCCTCTGTTTCGCCGCTTCGGTGGCTCATTACGGAAGTATAACCGGCATTATGCGCCATATTTACGGCGGCGATGGTTTCGGTGAGTGTTCCTATTTGGTTCACTTTTATAAGAATGGAATTGGCTATTTTTTCTGAAATACCTTTTGAAAGCCTTTCCACGTTTGTTACAAAAAGATCGTCACCCACCAATTGCACTTTATCGCCGATTTTTTCAGTCAAATATTTCCAGCCTTCCCAATCGTTTTCGTCCATGCCGTCCTCGATTGAAATGATGGGATATATTTCACACAATTCAGCCAAATAATCGGCCTGTTCCTTTGAAGTGCGTACTTTTCCCTTTTCGCCTTCAAATTTTGTGTAGTCGTATTTCTTCTTCACATAAAATTCCGCGGCAGCGCAATCCAGGGCAATCATTACATCGTCGCCCAATTTGTAACCAGCTTTTTTGGTAGCTTTTGCGATGGTGTCCAAAGCATCCTCCGTTCCGTCCAAAGTGGGCGCAAATCCGCCTTCGTCGCCAACCGCCGTACTTAATCCGCGGTCGTGCAATACCTTTTTAAGGTTGTGGAAAATTTCGGAACCCATTTGCATGGCATGGGTAAAGTTTTTCGCCTTTACGGGCATCACCATAAACTCTTGAAATGCGATGGGCGCATCGCTGTGCGAACCACCGTTTATAATGTTCATCATAGGCACGGGAAGCGTTTTGGCACTCACCCCGCCCACGTAGCGGTACAACGGCATTCCCAATTCGGCAGCGGCGGCCTTTGCAGCAGCCAAGGAAACACCAAGAATGGCATTGGCACCGAGTTTTGATTTATTCTTTGTGCCGTCCAAATCGATCATAGTTTTATCGATCAACTCCTGTTCAAAAACAGAAATGCCCAAAAGCGTTCCGGCAATTTTGCCGTGAACGTTTTCAACGGCCTTCAACACACCTTTGCCCATATAAGCCTTTCCTCCGTCGCGAAGCTCCACGGCTTCGTGCTCACCTGTCGAAGCTCCCGAAGGAACGGCGGCACGGCCTATAAAACCGTTTTCGGTGATTACGTCCACTTCGATTGTCGGGTTTCCTCTGGAATCAAAAATTTGTCTGGCGTTGATGTCGATGATGATGCTCATTGGTAAAAGTTAATAGTTATTGGTTAATAGTTAATTGTAAAGACCCCAAAGGTTTCAAAACCCTTTGGGGTCTGGAAAATTTTAAGCGGTTTGTAGTTTATGTTTTTCAATACTTTCAATGAATTCATCAAAAAGATAAGAAGCATCGTGCGGCCCAGGACTTGCCTCAGGATGATATTGAACTGAGAAAGCGGGTTTGTTTTTCAATTTAATTCCAGCCGCGGTGTGGTCGTTCAAGTGTAGGTGGGTTATTTCAATATTTGGATTGGCTTCGGCCTCTTCCCTATTGATGGCGAAACCGTGGTTTTGCGAGGTAATTTCGCCCTTGCCGGTAATCAAATTCATCACGGGATGATTGATTCCGCGGTGGCCGTTGTGCATTTTATAGGTTGAAACCCCGTTTGCCAGCGCCAGCATTTGGTGGCCCAAACAGATGCCGAACATAGGCTGTTCCTTGTCCAAAATAGTTTTTACCACTTCTATTGCACTGTGCAGCGGCTCTGGATCACCGGGCCCGTTTGAGATGAAATATCCATCGGGATTGAAGGCTTCCATTTCAGAAAAAGTTGCATTGTACGGGAAGACTTTTATATAGCAATCGCGTTCGGCGAGCCTGCGCAGGATGTTCTTTTTAATTCCCAAATCCAAAGCGGAGATTTTGTATTTCGCGTTCTCGTTTCCGAAGAAATAGGGTTCCTTGGTGGAAACTTTTGAAGCTAGTTCCAAACCGTTCATATCGGGTACGGCCGCCAACTGTTTCTTCAAACCTTCAATATTGTCAACTTCCGTGGAAATAACGGCGTTCATCGCGCCATTGTCGCGAATGTAGCTTACCAGGGCACGGGTGTCCACATCGCTTATGGCAAGCAGGTTGTTTCTATTTAAAAATTCTTCCAAGGAGTCATCAGCCGCGGGGCGCGAATAATGGTAGCTGAAATTGCGCACCACAAGACCTGCTATTTTTATGCCTTCAGATTCTACTTCGTCTTTATTGGTGCCGTAGTTCCCGATGTGGGCGTTTGTGGCAACCATAATTTGCCCGAAATAGGAAGGGTCCGTAAAAATTTCTTGGTAACCCGTCATTCCGGTGTTGAAACAAACTTCGCCAAAGGCAGAGCCTTCTTTACCACCAACTGCTTTTCCGTAGAAAATGGTTCCGTCTGCCAATAAAATAAGTGCTTTTTTTCGTGTTTGGTATTTCATGCTATTGTTTCTGTGGATACTATTGAATCTGTGGTTTCTTTTGTTTTAAATGTTGTGTTTCAAACTTCTAAATTTCCAATTCGCAAAATCTTTGCAAAAATAGTATAAAAAAAAGGGATAAACGAAAACGCTTATCCCTTTGTTATTTATTGAATTGGTATTCATTCTATTCCTCTTCCTTTTTAGCTTCTTTCTCGGCTTTTGCTGGTGCGGCTTTCGCAGCAGGAGCAGCAGCGGCTGAAGATCCGCTTCCACGACGACTTCTACGTGTAGATTTCTTCTTGGTAGCTTTGCCGGCATTGTAAAGTTCGTTGAAATCAACAAGCTCTATCATTGCCATATCAGCGTTATCACCTAGACGGTTACCCAATTTAATGATTCGGGTGTATCCTCCCGGACGGTCACCAACTTTTGGCGCAACAGTTCTGAAAAGTTCTGCAACCGCATCTTTTTGACGCAATTTTGCAAATACCAAACGACGGTTGTGCGTGGTGTCTTCTTTAGACTTTGTTACCAATGGTTCAACGAACTGCTTCAACGCTTTTGCTTTTGCAACAGTAGTGTTGATGCGTTTATGCTCCACAAGTGAGCAAGCCATATTGGCCAACATAGAGTGTCTGTGGGCGGTTTTTCTACCTAAGTGATTTATTTTTTTTCCGTGTCTCATGACGTTTTTGTTATCATCATCTTGCTACAAGACCCGCCGGACGGGGAGCAAATTATGATGGGTTAAATTTTTATAGATATGAGATTTGAGACGTGAGATTTGAGACTATAAATCTTAGGTCTCACGTCTAAAATCTCAAGTCTGTTCTAGTCTTTATCTAATTTATATTTTGCAAGATCCATCCCGAAGTTTAGGCCTTTCACGTTTACAAGCTCTTCTAGCTCTGTAAGCGATTTTTTACCGAAGTTTCTGAATTTCATCAAGTCATTTTTGTTGTAAGATACTAGGTCGCCCAAGGTATCAACTTCTGCAGCTTTCAAACAGTTTAGCGCACGAACCGAAAGGTCCATATCTACCAATTTTGTTTTAAGCAACTGACGCATGTGAAGGGATTCTTCATCATAAGTTTCAGTTTGTGCAATCTCATCTGCCTCCAAGGTTATACGCTCATCGCTGAACAGCATAAAGTGGTGGATCAGGGTTTTTGCAGCTTCAGTCAAAGCATCTTTTGGGTGAATTGATCCATCTGTAATGATTTCGAAAACCAATTTTTCATAATCGGTCTTTTGCTCTACACGGAAGTTTTCAATACTGTACTTCACATTTTTAATAGGAGTGTAGATAGAATCAGTAAAGATGGTGCCCAATGGTGCATTCGCTTTTTTGTTTTCTTCAGCTGGAACATAACCACGACCTTTCTCGATGGTAATCTCGAAGTTAAGGTTTACTTTCTTGTCCATATTGCAAAGAACCAAATCTGGGTTCAATACTTGGAAACCTGAAATGAACTTTTGGAAATCACCTGCCTTTAACTGCTCGCTTCCGGAAACAGAGATGGTAACGGTTTCGTTGTCTATCTCGTCTATCTGTCTTTTGAAACGAACTTGTTTCAGGTTCAAAATAATTTCGGTAACGTCTTCCACTACTCCTGCGATGGTTGAAAATTCGTGATCCACACCTTCGATGCGAACCGAAGTGATGGCGAATCCTTCCAATGAGGAAAGTAAAACGCGTCTTAATGCGTTACCAACGGTAAGTCCGTACCCTGGTTCCAAAGGACGAAATTCAAATTTCCCTTCGAAATCGGTAGAGTTTACCATTATAACTTTATCAGGCTTCTGAAAACTAAATACTGCCATTTTTTTCTTCGTTTTAATTGTTATTTGGTTGCGCGGTTTAAAAGTTTGAAGAACACTATAAACCCTTTGGCCAAATACCAATATGATTATTTTATTATTTAGAATATAATTCGACGATAAACTGCTCGTTGATGTTTTCTGGAATTTGGATACGCTCAGGAACGGAAACGAAAGTTCCTTCCTTCTTGTCGTTATTCCAAGTAATCCATTCGTAAACATGATTTGCATTTGCCAACGAATCGTTGATTGCGCTAAGAGATTTTGATTTCTCTCTAACGGCCACTACATCACCCGGCTTTAATTGGTATGATGGAATGTTTACTTTTTCACCGTTAACGGTGATATGGCGGTGCGTAACCAATTGTCTTGCACCGGCACGGCTTGGGGAAATCCCCATACGGTAAACCACATTGTCTAAACGTGATTCTGCCAATTGTAGCAACACTTGACCTGTAATGCCAGGAGCAGCAGTTGCTTTTTTAAACATATTTCTGAATTGACGCTCCAAAATACCATAGGTGTATTTTGCCTTTTGCTTTTCAGCAAGTTGGATTGCGTATTCAGATTTTTTCCCACGGCGACGTGCGTTACCGTGTTGTCCAGGAGGGTAGTTTCTTTTTTCGAAAGACTTATCGTCGCCGAAGATTGCTTCCCCGAACTTACGGGCTATTTTAGTTTTTGGACCAGTATATCTTGCCATTTCTAATTTAAGGTTATGAAGGAAAACTAAATTAAGGTCTTTATTGTGGAGGCAGAATACATCCTGCCTTTATTATCCTTTAGCTTTTGGTCCCTTCAGATTGATACTTGTTATTGATTATTATCTATTATTATTTTTTATTGTTATTGTCTATTATTTCGCCAGATAAGCAGGCATAATAAAAAATAAATAATAACAATAAATAATATTTATACTCTTCTTCTTTTTGGAGGACGGCATCCGTTGTGCGGCATTGGGGTAACGTCAATTATTTCAGTTACTTCAATTCCTGCGTTGTGGATGGAACGTATTGCAGATTCTCTACCGTTTCCTGGCCCTTTTACATAAACTTTCACTTTACGCAAACCGGCGTCGTGTGCAACTTTTGCGCAATCTTCTGATGCCAACTGAGCTGCATAAGGAGTGTTTTTCTTAGACCCACGGAAGCCCATTTTACCGGCCGAGGACCAAGAGATAACATCTCCATTCTTATTTGTCAAGGAAACGATAATGTTGTTGAAGGAAGCGTTGATGTGCGCTTCGCCCACTGATTCCACATTAACTTTACGTTTCTTAACTGCTTTTGTAGTTTTTTGACTTGTCTTTGCCATAACTCTAGGTTTTATTTAGTTGCCTTTTTCTTGTTAGCAACAGTTTTACGTTTTCCTTTTCTTGTACGCGAGTTATTCTTAGTACGTTGTCCTCTTAGTGGAAGACCCGATCTGTGACGAATACCTCTGTAACAGCCAATATCCATTAAGCGTTTAATGCTCAATTGAACTTCACTACGTAATTCACCTTCGATTTTGAAAGACGACACAGCGTCACGAATAGCCCCGATTTCATCATCGTTCCATTCGCTTACTTTTTTGTCTTCGTCAACTCCGGCTTTGTTCAGAATATCTTGGGCACGGCTCTTACCGATTCCGAAGATATACGTTAACGCGATTACACCCCTTTTGTGCTTCGGGATATCTACACCTGCGATTCTTGCCATAACTTATCCTTGTCTTTGTTTGAACTTTGGGTTCTTTTTGTTAATTACATATAATCTGCCTTTTCTGCGAACAATCTTGCAGTCGGCACTTCTCTTCTTTACGGATGCTCTTACTTTCATCTCTTCTTTGTTTATTTATTGTTCAATGAACCGTGAGGTCCGTTGTATTAATATCTGTATGTTATTCTTGCTTTTGTTAAATCGTACGGGCTCATTTCCAGTTTCACTTTATCACCTGGCAATAATTTTATATAGTGCATTCGCATTTTACCAGAAATGTGTGCGGTTACAATGTGACCGTTTTCCAGTTCCACACGGAACATCGCGTTTGATAGTGCTTCCACTATACTTCCATCTTGTTCTATTGCGCTTTGTTTTGCCATAATTATGCTACTGCTTTTCTATTTTTGCCGCTTTTCATCAAACCATCGTAATGGCGGTTCAATAAGTACGAGTTTACTTGTTGCATGGTATCGATAGCTACACCCACCATAATTAGGAGTGATGTACCACCGTAGAATAATGCCCAACCTTGCTGTATGCCCATCAACTTAACTACGAAGGCGGGGAAAATCGCGATCAGCGCTAAAAAGATAGAACCTGGTAAGGTTATTTGAGACATAATTCGATCTAAATATTCAGCGGTTTGTGAACCTGGTTTAATTCCAGGAATGAAACCTCCACTACGTTTAAGGTCGTCAGCCATTTTATTGGTTGGAACCGTAATAGCAGTATAGAAATATGTGAATATAATAATCAACACTGCGAATACCAAGTTGTACCAAAATCCAAAGATATCACTGAACGTTGCTTGGATGCTTTGTGAAAAATCACTTTCAGAAAGACTAGCTACCGCAGAGGGCACAAACATAATTGCCTGGGCAAAAATGATTGGCATTACCCCAGAAGCGTTCAACTTCAATGGAATAAATTGTCGTGCTCCAAAAATGTTCTTTTCGAAACCGCCCGTTGCAGTTCTTCTGGCGTATTGTACCGGAATCTTTCGTACTGCCATCACTAACATTACAGATAGCAAGATGATAACAAACCAGATAACCAATTCAATTAGGATCATAATCAACCCTCCGTTTGACTCCATTACTCTGGAAACAAATTCCTGAGCGAATGCCTGTGGAAGATTAGCAATAATACCTACCATAATTAATATAGAGATACCGTTACCTATACCTTTATCGGTAATTTTTTCACCAAGCCACATTGCAAAGATTGTTCCAGTAACCAAGATGATTACCGAGGAAACATAGAACATTACGCTCTGGCCCATTACAAAAGCTTCAGCCGGAACCCCCATTGCTGGAAGACCTGCCAAATAACTTGGAGCCTGCACCAAACAGATACCGATAGTTAACCACCGTGTAATCTGATTAATCTTTTTACGGCCACTTTCACCTTCCTTCTGTAATTTTTGAAGATAAGGCACGGCAATCTGCATTAATTGTACAACAATAGAAGCAGAAATGTATGGCATAATTCCCAATGCAAAAACAGAAGCGTTGGCAAAAGCCCCTCCTGTAAATGCGTTCAGCAATCCGCCAATACCGCCTGAATCAAACTTACCTGCAAACTGCGCAAGCATATCTGCATCAATACCCGGCAGTACTACCTGTGCCCCAAAACGGTACACTAATAGCATTCCCAGGGTTAGAATGATGCGGTTACGCAACTCTTCTATTTTCCAAACATTTTTTAAGGTGTCGATAAATTTCATCCTTAGCTGTTGTTACAATGTTACTACTTCGCCTCCGGCCGCTTCGATAGCTTCTTTTGCCGAGGCAGTAAACTTGTGCGCAGATACTTTCAGTTTTGCCTTTATCTCTCCTCTTCCTAAAATCTTAACCATTTCGTTCTTTCCGGCAAGACCCAAACCAACTAAGGTTTCAAAGTCAACGGCATCATTTATTTTCTTGTCTTCAACCAGCTGCTGAAGAGTATCTATATTGATTCCCTTATATTCTTTACGGTTGATGTTTGTAAAACCAAACTTAGGAACACGACGTTGTAGGGGCATCTGTCCACCTTCAAATCCAATTTTCTTGGAATAACCTGAACGTGATTTTGCTCCTTTGTGTCCGCGGGTGGCAGTACCACCTTTTCCGGAACCTTGTCCGCGACCTACTCGCTTGCCTTTGTTTTTCGCCGATCCTGCGGCGGGTTGTAAGTTACTTAAATCCATTTTTTCGTGTTTCCTTATTTGGTTTCAACAGAAACCAAGTGATTAACTTTATTGATCATACCAAGAATGTTTGGCGTATCTTCATGCTCAACCGTTTGGTTCATCTTGTGAAGCCCTAACGATTCCATGATTCTCTTTTGGTTTTTTGGGCGCTTTATAACGCTCTTTACCTTTGTTACTTTAATTTTTGCCATTGCTCTGATATTTATCCTTTGAATACTTTTTCAAGTGAAATTCCTCTTTGGTCAGCTACAGTTTGTGCACTTCGCATTTGCAAAAGAGCGTCAAACGTTGCCTTTACCACGTTGTGTGGGTTAGAAGATCCTTGTGATTTTGACAATACATCGTGAACCCCTACTGCTTCCAATACGGCACGTACGGCACCACCGGCAATTACTCCGGTACCAGGCGCAGCTGGAAGAAGGTTAACGCGGGCTCCGCCGTATTTTCCCTTTTGTTCGTGCGGAAGTGTCACTTTGTTAAGTGGAATACGAACCAAGTTTTTCTTGGCATCCTCAATAGCTTTTGCTATCGCGCTAGCTACATCCTTGGATTTTCCAAGACCGTGGCCCACCACTCCTTTTTCGTCACCAACAACTACAATAGCTGAAAATCCGAAGGCACGACCACCTTTGGTCACCTTGGTTACACGTTGTACACCTACCAAACGGTCTTTCAATTCAAGACCTCCTGGCTTTACTAATTCTACGTTTTTATAATCTTGATACATAATGCTACTTAGAATTTAAGGCCACCTTCGCGTGCACCTTCAGCTAATGATTTTACTCTTCCGTGGTATAGGTAACCGCCTCTGTCAAAAGCGATGGTTTCAACACCTGCTTTAACAGCTTTTTCTGCGATTGCTTTTCCTACCAATTTTGCTGCTTCAACTTTGTTTACGTTTGAAGCGTCAATGTCTTTATCTCTTGAAGATGCAGCGGTAATGGTCTTTCCATTTACATCGTCAATAATTTGAGCGTATATTTCTTTGTTACTGCGGAAAACAGCCAAACGTGGGCGACTTTCGGTCCCCTCAACCGTTTTTCTGATTCGCATGCGCAAGCGCTCTCTTCTTTCGTACTTTGATAATGCCATAACTCTATTTGTTATGCAGATTTACCTGCTTTTCTTCTTAATTGTTCACCTACAAACTTGATACCTTTTCCTTTGTAAGGCTCTGGTTTACGGAAGCCGCGGATCTTTGCAGCTACCTGTCCTACCAATTGCTTGTCGTGAGAAGTTAGTTTTACGATTGGGTTTTTACCTTTATCTGATACAGTTTCCACTTTCACCTCTGGCGCGATGTCCAAAATGATATTATGTGAAAATCCTAAGGCCAAATCCAATTTTTGCCCTTGGTTGCTGGCGCGGTAACCTACACCTACCAATTCCAGTTCCTTGGTCCATCCTTTGCTAACACCTTCAATCATGTTATTGATCAATGATCTGTAAAGACCGTGCTTTGCAGTGTGGTCTTTAGAATCTGAAGGGCGCTCTACCAATACGTTTCCGTCTTCTACTTTCACGGTTAGATCAGAATCAAACTCCTGAGTTAACTCGCCTAATTTTCCTTTTACGGTAATTACGTTGTCTTTTACATCAACTGTAACTCCTTGTGGGATTTCTACCGGGTTTTTACCTATTCTTGACATTTCTTTGTCTATTTTTTAGTAAACGTAACACAATACTTCACCACCTACATTCTGTGCTTTTGCTTGTTTGCCTGTCATAACTCCTGAAGAAGTTGAAACAATGGCAATACCAAGACCGTTAAGCACGCGAGGAAGTTCTGTTGAACCTGCGTATTTACGTAAACCGGGTTTACTTATTCTTTGAATTTTCTTGATTACCGATTCTTTGGTAAGCTTGTCGTATTTCAACGCAATTTTGATGATACCCTGTGGGGTACTTTCGTCATCAAATTTGTAGCTTAAAATGTAACCTTGGTCAAAAAGGATTTTTGTAATCTCCTTTTTAAGATTTGAAGCAGGAATCTCTACAACGCGATGTCCGGCTTTCGCAGCATTTCTAACTCGTGTTAGATAATCTGAAATTGGATCTGTATTCATTTATTTGAATTTGCGGAAGTGGTTTTCAGACTCCCGAACCATCGGGACTGAACCTTCAACCAGTTTATACTTTTCTTTTGAACAGAAACCTGTTCTTACCAAGATGCTTTGCGCACTCCTGGAATTAACCCTGAATTTGCCATTTCACGGAACAATACACGTGAAATTCCAAAAGTTCTCATATACCCTCTTGGTCTTCCTGTTAATTTGCAACGGTTGTGCAAACGAACCGGTGAGGCATTTTTTGGTAGTTTCTGAAGGCCTTCCCAATCACCAGCCTCTTTCAAAGCTTTGCGTTTGGCGGCATACTTTTTTACCATCTTTTGTCTCTTAACCTCGCGGGCCTTCATTGATTCTTTAGCCATCTCTTAGTTCTTTTTAAAGGGTAATCCCAATTCTTGTAATAATGATTTCGCTTCTTTATCGGTGGTGGCGGAAGTGATAAACGTAATGTTCATCCCTTCAATTTTCTTCACTTTATCGATATCGATTTCCGGGAAGATAATTTGCTCGGTGATTCCCAAAGAGTAGTTTCCTCTTCCGTCAAAACCAGTTGCCTTAATTCCGTTAAAGTCACGTACCCTAGGCAAAGCCGAGGTAACCAATCTATCCAAAAACTCGTACATACGCTCTCCGCGCAACGTAACTTTCACACCAATTGGCATACCTTTACGAAGTTTGAAGTTTGCAACGTCTTTTTTGGACATAGTAGCTACTGCTTTTTGCCCGGTTATCTTTGTAAACTCATCAACCGAATAGTCAATAAGTTTCTTGTCAGCTACTGCTGCACCCACGCCGCGGGAAACAACAATACGCTCCAATTTTGGTACCTGCATGACGTTTTTGTAACCAAATTCGTCAGTAAGTGCATTGATCACTCTGCTTTTGTACTCTTCTTTAAGTCTTGGTGAATATGCCATAACTATATTGCTTGATTCGATTGTTTTGAAAATCGTACTTTTTTACCATTCTCCATTTTGTAACCTACGCGTGTGGCTTTTCCAGATTTTGGATCTACCAAGGAAAGGTTTGAAATATGGATGGGAGCTTCTTTTTTTGCAATTCCACCTTGCGGGTTTTTTGCACTTGGCTTCTCGTGTTTTGAAACCATGTTCACTCCTTCTACGATTGCTTTGTTTTTGTCAAGGAATATTTTCATTACTTTACCTTCAGAACCCTTGTGGTCCCCGGCAGTAACTACTACTGTATCGCCTGATTTTATTTTAAGCTTTGTCATTTTAGTTTTCATATTAAAGCACCTCGGGTGCCAATGATACTATTTTCATAAATTGCTTGTCGCGAAGTTCTCTTGCTACCGGACCGAAAACACGTGTTCCTCTCATTTCACCCTGTGGGTTTAAAAGCACACAAGCGTTGTCATCGAAACGGATGTAAGAACCGTCAGGTCTTCTAATTTCCTTAACAGTACGTACTACTACGGCTGTAGAAACTGCTCCTTTCTTAATGTTTCCATTCGGAGTTGCTTCCTTAACGGAAACTACAATTTTATCACCGATAGAAGCATACCTTCTTTTTGTTCCGCCCAATACGCGGATGCAAAGTACTTCCTTGGCACCGGTATTATCTGCGACTTTAAGTCTTGATTCTTGTTGTAACATAATTACTTCGCTCTTTCAATTATTTCTACTAATCTCCAACATTTGGTTTTGCTTAAAGGACGTGTTTCCATAATCCTTACTGTATCACCTTCGTTGCAGTTGTTTGTCTCGTCGTGGGCCACGTATTTCTTCGTTTTCAACACGAACTTTCCGTACATAGGGTGTTTTACTTTTTTCACCTCTGCAACTACAATGGATTTGTCCATTTTGTTGCTGGTTACTACACCTATACGTTCTTTTCTTAAGTTTCTTTTAATTTCTTCCATCTTTCAGCTGTACAATTATTGCACTTCTCTATTAGTTAGTTCCGTCGCTATTCTTGCTATCACCCTTCTCTGGGATCTTAGTTGAATTGGATTTTCCAACGGGGAAATGGTGTGAGCCATTTTAAGGTCTGTATAAGCCTTTCTAGATTCAGCGTATGCTTCCTGAAGTTCTGCCGTTGATGCTTTCTTAATTTCTGATTGTTTCATCTTTCAAAAAATTATGCTTGGAAATCCCGAGACATTACAAATTTAGTTTTTACCGGAAGCTTTTGTGCTGCAAGGCGCAATGCTTCTTTTGCTGTTTCAACTGGAACACCGGATACCTCGAAAAGCATTCTTCCCGGTTTAACCACAGCTGCATAATATTCCACAGCACCTTTACCTTTACCCATACGTACTTCAAGCGGTTTTTTGGTAATTGGCTTATCTGGAAAAATCATGATCCAGATAGAACCTTCCCTTTTCATAAAACGGGTAGCGGCGATACGTGCAGCTTCTATTTGTCTTGCTGTAAGAAATTCTGATTCCAACGATTTTATACCGAAGGTTCCGTATGCTAGCTGGTTGCCACGACCGGCATCGCCCTTCATACGGCCTTTCATTTGTTTACGGTACTTTGTTCTTTTAGGTTGTAACATTTTCTTCTATTTAAAAAATTACTTTCTGCGACGTGCTTTGTTGCCACCGCGTCCTGCTGGAGCTCCTTTACCACCACTCTTTTTGCCGGTCGATAGACCAACTAATGGGGAAAGTTCCCGCTTTCCATATACTTCGCCTTTCATAATCCATACTTTAACACCCAATCTACCGTAGGTAGTGTGTGCCTCAACTAAAGCGTAGTCAATATCGGCTCTAAAAGTTGATAATGGGATACGACCTTCTTTGTACGATTCTGAACGTGCCATTTCAGCGCCGTTCAAACGTCCTGAGATTTGCACCTTAATACCTTCAGCGTTCATCCGCATTGTTGCCGCGATTGCCATTTTTATGGCACGACGGTATGAAATACGGCTTTCAATCTGGCGTGCGATACTCGCAGCTACCAAATATGCATCAAGCTCCGGTCTTTTGATCTCGTGAATGTTGATCTGTACCTCTTTATCTGTAATTTTCTTAAGCTCTTCTTTTAGCTTGTCTACTTCCTGGCCACCTTTACCGATAATGATACCGGGACGGGCAGTGGTTATAGTAACGGTTACAAGCTTAAGCGTACGCTCAATAATTACTCTACTCACACTAGCTTTGCTTAAACGAGCGTGGATGTATTTCCTGATCTTGTCGTCTTCGGCAAGTTTATCGCCGTAGTCGTTGCCTCCGTACCAGTTGGATTCCCAACCTCTAATGATACCTAAGCGATTCCCGATTGGATTTGTCTTCTGTCCCATTTAATTACTTGCTTTGTGTGTTATCGTTTGCTGCCAATACCAGTGTTACGTGGTTGGAGCGTTTTCTAATTCTGTGTGCGCGGCCTTGTGGTGCTGGACGAAGTCTCTTCAACATCGTGCCACCGTCCACACGGATTTCCTTAACAAAAAGATCTGCATCTTCTATTGAAGCGTCCTCGTTCTTTTGTTGCCAGTTGTTGATGGCAGACAAAAGTAGTTTCTCCAGTTTGCGTGAAGATTCCTTTGAACTGAACCTCAAAATATTAAGTGCTTTGTCTATTTTCTCACCACGAACCAAGTCTGCCATTAAGCGCATTTTTCTTGGTGAAGTGGGGCAATTGTTCAATTTAGCAAAGTATTGTGTCTTCTTTGCTTCCTTAATTGCTTCTGCTCTTTCTCTTTTACGAACTCCCATGGCCTATTATTTTTTACCTTTGTTTTTAGCACCTGAATGACCACGGAATGATCTTGTAGGTGAAAATTCTCCTAGTTTATGCCCAACCATGTTTTCTGTTACATACACAGGAACAAATTGGCGCCCGTTGTGCACAGCGATGGTCTGGCCAACAAAATCTGGAGTAATCATAGAAGCACGTGACCAAGTTTTGATTACGGTCTTCTTATTGTCCTCAACGTTTTGTTGAACTTTCTTGTCTAGTTTATAATGAACGAACGGTCCTTTTTTTAACGATCTTGCCATAACTTATTTCTTTCTTCGTTCTAAGATATATTTATTACTTGCTTTCGTTTTAGTACGGGTTCTATACCCTTTTGCAGGGATACCTTTTCTAGAACGTGGATGACCTCCGGAAGCGCGGCCCTCACCACCACCCATTGGGTGATCCACAGGGTTCATCACTACTGGTCTTGTACGTGGTCTTCTACCCAACCATCTGCTTCTACCGGCTTTACCAGATACCAATAATTGGTGGTCACTGTTAGAAACGGCACCAATGGTAGCCATACAGTTTACTAATATCAATCGGGTTTCACCTGAAGGAAGTTTTACGGTAGCATATTTTCCATCACGGGCCATAAGCTGTGCGAAAGCACCAGCGCTACGCGCCATAATAGCTCCCTGACCGGGACGAAGCTCGATGCAGGAAATAATAGTACCTAATGGAATAGCTGAAAGCGGCATTGCGTTTCCAATCTCTGGAGCAACTGCTTCACCGGAAAGGATGTTCTGCCCAACTTGTAGTCCGTTCTGTGCAATTACATATCGCTTTTCACCATCTTGATAGTTCAAAAGTGCGATAAACGCAGTACGGTTTGGATCGTATTGAATACTTGCAACGGTGGCAGGAATTCCCGCCTTGTCGCGTTTAAAATCGATAATTCGATATTTCTTCTTATGACCACCACCTATGTAGCGCATGGTCATTTTTCCTTGACTGTTTCTACCACCAGATCTTTTGTTCGGAGCAAGTAACGACTTCTCCGGCTTATCGGTTGTAATGGCGTCAAAACCATTAACAACCCTAAAACGCTGACCTGGGGTGATTGGTTTTAATTTTCTTACTGACATTTGTGTCTTTTTAAATCTAAGTTTCCTTAGATGTTACTGTAAAAATCTATTGTATCACCTTCCGCCACCTGTACGATTGCTTTTTTGTAAGCGTTCGTTTTACCAGTTTGGACACCTGTTTTTGTATAACGGGTCTTCCTATCAGGGCGGACATTCATTGTGCGAACTTTTTCAACAGAAACTCCGTAAGCAGCTTCCACCGCTTTCTTGATTTCTACCTTATTCGCCTTTGGGTTCACTACAAAGCCAAAAACGTTTTTGTCTTCAGCATCTTTGGTGGCTTTTTCCGTAATTATAGGTTTAATTAAGATGTTCATCTTGTTTCTATTTACTTAAGTTTGTTTCAATTCCTTCCAAAGAACCTTCAAATAGCACTAAACTATTTGCATTCATAATTTTGTAAGTACTTAATTGTGAGTTAGTTATAACCTCAGTACCTTTCAAATTGCGAGAGGACAAATATACATTATTATTTAAGTCTCCCAACACAAATAAAGATTTTTTGTCATTAAGCCCTAAACTGTTCAAAACCGCGGTAAAATTCTTGGTTTTTGGAGCGTCAAAATTTAGGTCTTCTATTACAACAATAGCTTTATCGTTCGCCTTCATCGATAGGGCAGATTTACGTGCCAAACGCTTCAGGTTCTTGTTCAATTTGAAGGAGTAGTTACGCGGACGAGGCCCGAACATTCTACCACCACCTTTAAATACACCAGACTTGATGCTACCCGCACGGGCAGTACCAGTTCCTTTTTGCTTCTTGATCTTTCTGGTAGAACCAGCAATCTCAGCACGTTCCTTTGCTTTGTGAGTACCTTGACGTTGGTTGGCAAGATATTGTTTCACATCAAGATAAACCGCGTGATTGTTAGGCTCTATTCCGAACACATCTGCAGAAAGTTCAACTTTCCGGCCTGTGTCTTTTCCGTTTATGTCTAATACAGCTACCTTCATTATTTCTCGATCATTACATAAGCGTTTTTATGGCCGGGAACTGCTCCCTTTACCACAAGTAGATTCTTTTCTGGAACTACTTTCAAAACTCTTAAATTTTCAACTTTTACTCTTTCGTTGCCCATTTGGCCCGCCATGCGCATTCCCTTGAATACTCTCGCAGGATATGATGCGGCCCCAATGGAACCAGGCGCGCGCAAACGGTTGTGCTGACCGTGTGTGGACTGCCCAACACCGCCAAAACCGTGACGCTTTACAACCCCTTGGAACCCTTTACCTTTTGATGTACCCGCGATATCCACGAATTCACCCTCGATAAAATGCTCCACAGTAATGGTGTCGCCCAATTTGTAATTTTCTTCAAATCCCTTGAATTCGGCGACTTTGCGTTTTGCAACGGTTCCTGCTTTTTTGGCGTGCCCTTCGGCAGCTTTAGTTACAGTCTTCTTGTCATCGAAACCAAGTTGAAGAGCTTCGTACCCGTCAACCTCTTTGGTTCTGACTTGGGTAACAACACAGGGTCCTGCTTCAATAACGGTACACGGAATGTTCTTTCCGTTCTCGTCAAAGATGCTGGTCATCCCTATCTTTCTTCCAATTAACCCAGACATATTTAATTATTTATTAATTATTACTTATTTAAATTTCTATTCAAAAAAACAGGGTCAAAATAAATTCAACCCTGAATGTTATTTTGTTTCCGTTTTTCCCCAACCATCGTTGAGGACATTTTTATGTTTTGTAGGCGCGCGATTAATCGCGTGCCTACAAAAAACTATACTTTAATCTCTACCTCAACACCACTTGGAAGCTCCAATTTCATAAGAGCGTCAATGGTTTTTGAAGAAGAACTGTAGATATCCAAAAGTCTTTTGTATGAACTTAATTGGAATTGCTCTCTACTTTTCTTGTTCACGTGTGGAGAACGTAATACTGTAAAGATTTTTTTGTGTGTTGGTAAAGGAATTGGCCCTGTAACTACAGCTCCGGTACTCTTTACGGTCTTAACGATTTTTTCAGCAGATTTGTCCACCAAATTGTGATCGTAAGATTTTAGTTTTATTCTTATTTTTTGACTCATTGCTGAAATTATTAAACGTTAGCGGTTCCTCTTGCTGCTGCTATTACACTTTCTGAAATGTTAGAAGGTGTTTCAGCATAATGTGAAAATTCCATAGTTGAAGTTGCACGGCCTGAAGACAAAGTTCTTAATGTGGTTACATAACCGAACATTTCAGAAAGTGGCACTTCAGCCTTGATGACTTTGGCTCCCGCACGATCGCTCATGTTACTTATAGTACCACGACGACGGTTAAGGTCACCAACTATATCACCCATGTTTTCTTCAGGTGTAAGCACCTCAAGCTTCATTATAGGCTCAAGAATAACGGCACCAGCCTTTTTGGCAACCTCCTTGAAACCAATTTTTGCAGCCAATTCAAAAGACAAGGCATCAGAATCCACAGGGTGGAAAGATCCGTCCTTTAAAGTAACCTTCATACTATCCACCTCAAATCCTGCAAGCGGACCGTTGACCATGGCTTGTTTGAAACCTTTTTCAACTGCTGGGATAAATTCTTTTGGAACGTTACCACCTTTTACGGCATTTATGAATTCCAAACCAACTTTTCCTTCTTCAGCAGGCTCAAGTGTGAATACAATATCAGCAAATTTACCACGCCCACCGGATTGTTTCTTATAAACCTCTCTATGATCGGCAACTTTTGTGATAGCTTCTTTGTACTCAACCTGCGGCTGACCTTGGTTTACTTCTACCTTAAATTCGCGACGCAGACGGTCAACGATAATATCTAAGTGAAGCTCGCCCATTCCGGAAATGATTGTTTGTCCAGAAGCTTCGTCTGTACGCACTTGGAATGTTGGATCTTCTTCGGCCAGTTTTGACAATGCCATACCCAGTTTATCAACATCTACCTTTGTTTTAGGCTCAACCGCGATACCGATTACGGGATCAGGGAAATTCATACTCTCTAAAACAATGGGGTGTTTCTCATCAGACATGGTATCACCAGTCTTGATATCCTTAAATCCTACTGCTGCCCCAATATCACCCGCCTCGATGAAATCGATCGCGTTTTGTTTGTTGGAGTGCATTTGGTAGATACGTGAAATACGCTCTTTCTTCCCTGAACGGTTGTTCAAGATATAAGAACCCGCATCCAGACGACCAGAATAAACACGGAAGAAAGCCAAACGACCAACGAATGGGTCAGTAGCAATCTTAAATGCCAATGCCGAAAATGGTGCAGTAACATCAGGTTTGCGAATTTCTTCTTTTTCTGTTTCTGGATTAACACCAATTATACCTTCCTTATCGGTAGGCGCTGGCAAGTAACGACATACAGCATCCAAAAGAAACTGTACTCCTTTATTTTTAAAGGAAGAACCACAAACCATTGGAATGATAGACATATCCATTACGGCAGCACGAAGCGCAGCGTGGATTTCATCTTCAGTAATGGATTCTTCGTCCTCCATGTATTTTTCAAGCAAGTTTTCATCGTAAGCGGCAACTTCTTCAATAAGTTTACCTCGCAATACTTTTGCTTCTGCCTTTAATTCCTCAGGAATCTCAACAACATCAAATGTAGAACCGAAGGATTCATCGTGCCAAATTACCGCGCGATTCTTTACCAAATCCACGATTCCTTTAAAATCTGCTTCGTCACCGATGTTCAAAACGATAGGCACCGCATTGGAACCCAACATATCTTTCACTTGTTGACACACAGCCATAAAGTTGGCGCCGGAACGGTCCATTTTGTTCACGAAACCTATACGTGGCACTTTATAGTTGTCAGCAAGTCTCCAGTTAGTTTCAGATTGTGGCTCAACACCATCAACTGCACTAAATAGGAAAACCAATCCGTCAAGAACTCTTAGCGAACGGTTAACCTCCACGGTAAAATCTACGTGTCCGGGAGTATCAATAATATTAAAGTTGTATTCCTTGGTCTCAGGAAGCACTTCTGCGTTTTCCATTGGGAACTTCCAAGTACAGGTAGTAGCTGCTGAAGTAATGGTAATACCACGCTCCTGCTCTTGCTCCATCCAGTCCATGGTAGCGGCCCCATCGTGAACCTCCCCAAGTTTATGGCTTACCCCCGTGTAAAAAAGGATACGCTCTGTAGTTGTGGTCTTACCGGCATCAATATGCGCGGCAATTCCGATATTTCTTGTGTATTTTAAATCTCTTTGTGCCATTTTTTAGAATCTGAAATGTGAGAATGCTTTGTTAGCTTCTGCCATTTTGTGAGTATCCATACGTTTCTTTACAGCGGCGCCTTCTTCTTTGGCAGCGGCAAGAATCTCACCGGCAAGTTTTGCGGCCATGGATTTCTCGTTTCTTTTTCTTGAATAGGTAATTAACCATTTCATTGCGGTTGCAATTTTACGGTCTGGGCGAATTTGCATAGGAATCTGGAAGGTTGCCCCACCCACTCTACGACTGCGCACCTCTACGTGGGGCATAATATTGGAAAGTGCATCTTTCCAAAGCTCCAACGCAGTTTTTTCTTCGTCTTGTTTCTTTTCATCTACAATGTCAATTGCATCGTAGAAAACTTTGAAAGCCACACTCTTTTTTCCGTCCCACATCATGTTGTTTACAAAACGCGTAACCAACTGGTCGTTAAACCTCGGGTCTGGTAAAAGTGGTCTTTTTTTGGCCTGTCTTTTTCTCATGTGTTGTTTGTTAATGGCTAAGAATATATTTTTTCAATTTATTCTCGGCCCGTTTTCATTTTTACTTCTTTGGGCGTTTTGCTCCGTACTTAGATCTACGTTGCGTGCGGCCTGCAACACCTGCGGTGTCCAGCGCGCCACGAACAATGTGATACCTAACTCCTGGCAAATCCTTTACCCTTCCACCTCTAACCAATACTATCGAGTGCTCTTGGAGATTGTGTCCTTCGCCCGGGATGTATGCGTTTACTTCCTTACCGTTTGTAAGTCTTACCCTTGCTACTTTACGCATTGCAGAGTTAGGCTTCTTAGGTGTAGTAGTATATACACGCGTACAAACACCACGACGCTGTGGGCACGAATCCAAAGCAACCGATTTACTCTTCTTGGTTATTTTGGTCCTTCCTTTACGTACTAATTGTGAAATTGTTGGCATATAAAATATGTATTATTACTGTTTAAAAATAAAACACCCCTATTTTTAGGGGATGCAAATGTAGAATATTTTTTTTACTAATCAAACCATAGTGAATTAATTTTCAGCATAGTTTCATTATTTTTTCCATTTGAATATGAAACACCAACTTGAAGCGTTAGTTTTACACAGCAAATATCACCCTTTTTGAAAAGAATTCTCTTCATTTTTTTTTACCTTAATATATATACCTGCTGCTTCTCGGGTTTAAGAGCACAGGAACTCACGCTTTCCATTGCAGCCGAAAGGCCCATATCGGAAGAGATGAAGGACTCACTCCGTATCAAAACTTCCTTTAAAGACTTTCTTTCCCTTAAAAATGAAATGGACACAACCTATCTGAAACTGCAGCGGATGGGTTTTATTGAAAGTGAACTGCTTCAATTAAAGAAAGAAAACGACACCAGCTATTCCGCAATTTTTTTTCTTGGGAAGAAATACAGCAAGTTGAAGGTTTTCTATTCCGAAGAAGATTTTTCCAAAAAAGAGCTGCAAAGAGTCGCTTCGGAAATTACCGATCTATATTTTATACTTCCTTTTGAAACAATTCCCCTTGCCTTACGAAAACTGACCGCACTAAGAAACCAAAAAGGAAATGCTTTTGCGCGATTAAGACTTTCGGAGTTTGAAAAAAATGACACGGACATGTTAATTGCGACACTCCTTGTTGACAACGGAATTGTGCGCACGGTAGATTCCATTGTAGTAAAAGGCTACGAAAAGTTTCCAAAGTCGTATCTCAGATATTACGCTGGCATTCGAAAGGGAAAAATTTTCAATCAGAAAAAACTGGTGACCCAAAGTGAAAACCTAAATAGCTTGGGCTTCGTTTCAACGGTAAAACCGCCCGAAGCTTTATTTAGAAAAGACTCTACTACGGTCTATTTTTATCTTGAAAAACAGAACAACAACCTATTTGATGGAATTTTAGGCTTTGCAACCGATGAGGAAACCCAAAAATTAATCTTTAACGGATACTTGAACCTAGAACTCAACAATAACTTAAGTTATGGCGAACAGTTGATCATTAACTATAAAGCAGACGGGAAAGAACAAATAAATTTTCGGACCAAACTTACCCTACCCTACTTATTCAGCACCCCTTTTGGGCTAAGCGGAGAGCTGAAGATATTTAAGAGAGACAGCACTTTTATTACCACGGAGCAACAGGTACGCGCCACGTATCAAATTGATCCGAGATCCACGGTATACATTGGATACAAAGGCTACGAATCAAGCAATTTGCTAGACGAGGCAATTGCCGGAGCACCTATCGAGGATTTTAGCTCCCGGTTCTTTATATTGGGTGGCGGCTATCTGAAACCACAGAATCGAAAATTATTCCCTGTTAAAACTGCCATACTCTTAGATGCGGGTATAGGCTCCCGCAAAAATGAGAACAAACCTGAAGACCAGCTAGGTGTCGAAACCACCCTCAACAATATTTTTAATCTCAATTATAGAAACTCGATCTTCGTTCAAAATAAAACGGGCGTGCTCTTCAGCGAAAATTATTTGGTAAATGAATTGTACCGTTTCGGTGGAATCAATAGCATTAGAGGTTTTGACGAAAACAGCATTGACGCTTCGCTCTACTCTGTACTAAGCACTGAATATCGCTATCTATTTGGTGAAGATATATATGCGCACAGCATTATCGATTTAGGATATTTTGAAAACAAGACCCTTTCTTTGCAACAGAACCTTTATAGCTTCGGTTTTGGTCTTGGTTTAAACACGATGGCAGGTCTCTTTCGTTTTAATATAGCCAACGGAAGCACTCAGGACTCCAGTTTTAGTTTTGCAAATACAAAAATTCATATCAGTATTTCCTCAAAATTTTAATGAATCATATCGGTAGGGCGCTCTATTCTTTAAATAAACGCAAAAATTGGGAGCAAATACTTGTGTAATTAACTTTTTATTATGATTTTTGCCGTTGGCTAATTCAAATAATTTATAAAAATGAGAACAAAGTTTAGTGGAATTTTAACGCTATTATTAGCGTTAGTTGTGCAGCTTACCTTCGCACAGCAAAAAACTATTACAGGTACGGTGACGGACGATACAGGTCTGCCATTGCCTGGTGCAAACGTTATAATCAAAGGAACAAGTACTGGTACCCAATCAGATTTTGATGGTAATTATACCATTTCAGCAAATGTGGGCCAGACCTTGACTTTTAGTTATGTAGGTTTCGACACCAAGGAAGTAAAAGTAGGTACCCAGAATAAAATCGACATTACTTTAGAACCGGGTGAAAGCCTGAGTGAGGTAGTCGTTACCGGTTATTCTACGAGAAACCAAACAGTGCAAACTTCAGCAGTAGTGTCAATCTCCGCTGCAGAACTTTCCCAAATGGCCCCTACCACCAGTATAGATAATATGCTGCAAGGTAAAGCCGCGGGTGTGCAGGTAACTGCTGCCAACGGAAAGCCAGGACAGGGTGCTTTTGTTCGTATTCGTGGAACAGGATCTCTTGTTGCGGGAGCTTCATCGCCATTGTATATTGTGGACGGTGCTCCTATTAGAGAAGAAGATCTTGGCAACATAGCCAATGAAGATATTGAAAATATCACTATCCTTAAAGATGCTGCAACCACTGCACGCTATGGATCACGTGGTGCCAACGGTGTTGTGGTTATTACAACAAAGAACGGTAACAGAAATAAAGATGCCGTAGTTCGATTCAGTTCACGATATGGAACTACATCTCAAATAAACCGAAACTTCAGCATGATGAATGCAGAGCAGAAAATGCAGTACGAGGCAGAAATGTACGCTCTTGGAATTACATCGGCCTCAGGACTTCCTGGAGTTACAACTGCGCCTGGCTCACCTGAGCGTCAGCAATTAATAGATAACCAAGTTGATTGGGAAGATTATCTGCTAAGAGAAGGTGTTCTTCAGAACAACAGTGTAGCTATTTCCGGAGGTGCAGAAAAAGTAGATTATTACTTCTCGGTATCTAATGATAAAAACACAGGTATTATTGACAATATCAAAGGTTTCGAAAGACTTTCGAGCAGATTGAATGTAAATTTTGATGCGAAAGAATGGTTGACTTTAGGGGTAAATGTTGGATATTCAAGAAGTTTCAGCGACGAACCACGTGATAGAAACAATACCCAAAACGCATTCCGCGCAACTTATGACTATAGTCCTTATGAAACTGTTTTTGTATTAGACGAAGATGGCAATCCCCTTATTGATGAAAACGGTGATCCAGTTTACAACCTTACACACACCGGATTTCCTGTTGCACAGGCAATTTTGACCGACGTTGAATCGGCCATTGAAAACCAGACCCTTGCAAATGTGGACGCTACAGTTAAATTTAATAAAAACTTTAGCTATACATTTAGTACTGCGGTAAGCCACCTTAATCGCAGAAGAGAATATTATGCTCAACCAGGCGGTGCATTGGATGATGTTATTAATTTAGGCGGTGGAAGTAAGACGGATTCAGGCATCCAACGTTTGGATTTAACCATTAGCAATAGATTAAACTACAACCTATCTAATGACAAGCACAACTTGAACGTTTTAGGTCTTTATGAATTTAACTTGAACGAGAACAATAGCTATACAATAAACAACAGAGGGTTTCCTTCAGCTTTATTGACAACTCAAGTAAACGGTAGTGACCTTCGAAACGGTCAAACCTTCAGAAACCGATTAACTTTAGTTTCTTATGGTGCATTTGCCGATTACGATTTTAAAGAAAGATATTTGGCCTCAGCCTCATACAGACGTGATGGATCTTCAAGTTTTGGGAGTGATTATAAATACGGTAGTTTTTATAGCTTCAGTTTAGGTTGGAATATCGCCAAAGAGAGTTTCTTTGATGTATCTTGGGTTGATTTACTAAAACTACGTGCTTCTTACGGTACTGTAGGTAACAGAAACGGTATTGGTCGTTATGACTCACAGAGTACTGTTTCCTTTGGAACTTCACCATATCCTGGTGGCTCTTCTACAGCTCCCGCGAATATTGGTAGTCCTGAATTACAATGGGAAACTACAGTTACAAAAAACATTGGTTTGGAATTCAATCTCTTCAACAATCGTTTAAGAGGAGTTTCTGATTACTTTGTTAGAAACACAACCGACCTGTTATTTTTAATTCCACGTGCAGATGAGGCTGGTGTAGGTTCAATTGCCGGTAACTTAGGTGAAATCGAGAACAGAGGTTTGGAAATTGCACTACAAGGTGATATCCTTAGATCTGCAGATTTTACTTGGACTCTAGGAGGAAACATTATATTCTTAGATAATGAAATCATAAGTCTTCCTGACGGAGAAGATGTAACCCCTAATGCATTTAACATCTTATTCCGTGAAGGTGCAAAAATTAATGAACATTACTTGGTAAGATACGCAGGAGTTGATCCAGCTACCGGTCGTCCACAATACTACGGAGCTGACAATAATGTTTATTTCTTTGACACACTTCCTGAAGGAGAGAATAGAGTATTACAAGGGAAGTCTACCATAGCTGATAAAGAAGGTGGTTTCTTCAGCAACATATCTTATAAAGGTATCGGGCTACGTACTGACTTTGTTTTCAAATATGGAAATTGGGTAAATAATGTTGTTAAGCAAAACTACTATGGTGATGGTAGCAACGGTAATACAGTTGCAGATAACCAAGCAGTTGGAGCCTTTAATTACTGGCAACAACCAGGTGACACTGATGTTTTACCTAGTCCACTTTATACTGAAGAACAAGCTGTAAATTCAGATAGATTTTTGGAAAGAGGTGATTATATTCGTATGAGAAACATTACACTTTCGTATACTTTCCCAAGAGAATATTTAGAAAAAACTCCTATAAGTACGCTGAGAATCTACGCACAAGGACAAAACTTGTTAACTTTCAGTAAATTCTGGGGAGATCCAGAAGTAGGTATTTCCTCTGGAGAAACCATTGATTTTGCAGATACTGTTGCTCCTGGTGAGATAACTCTTTATAGCTATCCAAACACCAAATCTATTCAAGTAGGTCTTGATGTAAGTTTCTAATATTAAATAAAAAACAAAAATGAAAAAAGTAATATATAAAATGTTGGTATTGTCCCTGGTTATAGGAGGGTTTACTTCCTGTGATGATGAATTGGACCAATTACCTTTTGATGAATTTGCGACGGATAATGCCTTTGTAACCTCTGAGGATTTTGAAAATGCTATTAGAGGAACTTACTCAGCTTTAATCGACAATCCAGAGTTTGTTGCATTGTACAGTAGTTCTGATGCTGGATCAATGTTATCGGCGCCTGATGTATTATCAGATAACGTGACTTTGTCTCAATCGGGCCGAACTACAAAATCAATTTTGCACAACTGGAGGTATACACCTGCAGGTGGAAGTGTTGGTGGTATGTATCGTGGAGCATATAGACTGATTTTTAGAGCAAATCAATTGTTGTTCTACGCTGAAAACTATGAAGGTGAGAACAAAGCAAACATAGTGGCTGAGGCAAAAGCCCTAAGAGCTCTTGCTCATTTCAACATAGTATCATACTATGGGAAAATTCCTACTCAATCAGGAGATGCTAATGGAAGTTTAGGCGTAGCATATGTAACTGAAAACAATCCGGAAATAGAGCCAGCTCGTGAAACAGTTGGTGTTGTTTATGACAAAATCGTTACTGATTTGACTGAAGCAGTTGCTGATATCAACGATGTTAATCCAGCTGGAAGAATGGGCAAAGAAGCGGTTAATCTACTTTTATCAAGAGTATACCTGTATATGGGTCAATGGCAAAATGCCATTAATGCGGCCAATCAGGTAACTACACCAGTTGCTCCTAGAGCGGATGTAGTGGGTGTATGGGAAGATACAAGCGATTCTGGTCTAGTCTTCTCTATCCCTAATGAATCGGGAACTCTCGGTAATAACATCGGAGTTACTTGGAGCCAAGGTGGTATCAACTCTCTCGTTCCAGAATACGTAGCCTCTTTTGAATTAACAAACCTTTATGCTGCTGACGATATCCGTAAAGACGCCTATATATTCTTAGGTGTAGCAGATGGCGATCCAGTAAATGGTATTAAAAAGTTGCTTGGAAGGCCTAATAACACTGACGGTATTGTTGATTATAAAATATTTAGAGCTGCCGAAGCCCAACTAAATAAAGCCGAAGCTTATTACAATTTAGGCAATGAAAGCGCAGCAAGAACTGCTCTGGACGCGGTGAGAACTAGAAGATACACAACTCCACCTAGCGGCGAAACTGGTACCGCATTGCGTGACGCAATTAGACTAGAAAGACGTCTGGAATTTGCTTTTGAATATCAACGCTTTTTTGATTTGAAAAGATGGGGATTATCAATTACAAGAACTTCAGACGGAGATAACGCAGATGGATCAGGAACACCGTCAGAGGAATTAAACCTACCAGCCGGTAGTTATAAGTTTCAACTTCCTTTTGATCAGATTTCTATAGACAAAAACCCTAATCTAGTTCAAAATCCAGGTTATTAATTTATCACTTATAAATATTAAGAAAATGGGAAAAATTAAAATATTAATTACAATTATAACATTGACGCTCTTTGTTTCATCTTGTGAAACATATGATGATTACGACGTCAATAGAGCTACCATCGCTGGATTTACCCTTGCAAATGCGAATATAAAAGTACCCAATGGGGGAACAAGAGATAAGAGCGTAGATATCTTCGTTTCCGATGTTTCAAGCGTTGACAGAACTTTTACCATATCCGTTGTTGCAGAAGAAACAGAGGTTGCACCAGAGAATTATTCCTTTGATCCGACCATTGTAATCCTAGCCAATCAAAGAAGTGCAGAATTTGTACTTACTGGTATTGATGTTTCTCTAACTGAAGAGAAACTTCCATTAACACTTCAGGTTGACCCTGTTAATGGCATTGTATCTGGAGGTAGACTTACCGCTCAGATATACAAGTAAGCTGTTACTTATTTAAATTAAGAGGCTATTCAAATTGAATAGCCTCTTTTCTTTTACCCCTTTTTTTGAAAAGCAATTATGCAGTAACGGACATATTCTATTTATTATAAAACTTGCAACGTGGTTTAACTTTAAGACAAAGGCTTTAAATAGCATTCTCGTTATACAGTTACATCGCTGATAAATAATCCGAATATAGACCGAAGTTCTCTTGGTAGAATTATATTTGCATTAAAATAATAGTTATGAGCGACAGAACAAACACCATTTTCGGAATATACCCCATAAAAGAAGCTTTGGCATCAAACGTGGTTTTTGACAAAGTCTATATTCAAAAAGGAGCAGAAAATGACAAAATAACGAGCCTTATGAAAGATTTGGAAACGGCGAACGTTCCAGTCAGTATAGTTCCTTTCGAGAAACTCAACAGGCTTACCAAAGGAAACCACCAAGGCATTGTTGCACTTACGTCGCCGGTCGCCTTTCAATCTTTGGAAAATGTCGTGGAGCGGGCGCTGGAAAGCGATAAAACACCGCTATTTCTGATTTTGGACCAAATAACCGATGTCCGCAATTTTGGAGCAATCCTTCGTACTGCCGAATGTACCGGCGTTGATGCCGTGATTTTTCAAAAATCTGGCGGAGCCCCCGTTTCCGGTGATACGGTAAAAACTTCTGCAGGCGCAATTTTTAAAATTCCCATTTGCAAAGTAGAGCATATCAAAGACGCAATATTTTATCTTCAAGGTTCTGGTATTTCCACCGTGGCTGCTACCGAAAAAACCGAGACCGAAATTTATTCCTTAGATCTAAAGAAACCCTTGGCTATCATTATGGGTTCTGAAGGCAAGGGGGTTTCAAAATCGGTACTCAACTTGGTGGATGAAAGAGCTTCCCTACCCCTTTTGGGCGAAATTAACTCTTTGAACGTTTCGGTGGCCTGTGGCGCTTTTTTATACGAGGTTACCCGCCAGAGGCGCTTATAGTCTATTCTAAATTGTCCTTTGCGTTTTTCTTAAAACTATATACTATTCTTACCGTTTTTTTCCGTTCATCAGATAGTGGCTCCTTTTCAGAAGTCTGTTGTGTGAGGTTTTCTTGTTCTTTGGGTGGTCCGATAAAATTCCCATCGTCATCGAACTGTTGTAAAAACGGGTCGTTCTCAGGAATATAATCCTCCCGCTCCCACTCGTACTTCTTCCGTTCAATAGGATTTCCCCTGAAAAGGAATGCAAAAACAAAGCCTACGAAAAAACCCGACAAATGTCCTTCCCAAGATATTTCGGGGTTCACGGGAAAAACATACCAAAGCATTCCTCCATAAAGAAAGACTACCGCCAGCGCCAAGGCAGTAAGCTGGTACTGTTTTGAGAAAATTCCTTTAAAAAACAAAAAAGAAGCAAGTAGATATACCACGCCACTCGCCCCAATGTGAAGCGATGGCCTGCCAATGGCCCAAGTAGCTATGCCAGTAAATAAAAGCCCTAATAATAAGACCTTCCAGCGTATATCCCTATAAAAATAGAATAACGCCGCCGTCAAAACGAATAGCGGAACTGAATTGTTAAAAAGATGTTTCAAACTGCCGTGAATAAAAGGACTGAAAATAATGCCCCGCAAGCCTGATACGGTTCGCGGATAAATTCCATAAGGATTAAAGTTTATATTGAAACGAGCCTCAACCCAATATACAATCCAAAGAACCAATACAAAGAGTAATGGATACCCAAAAACCTCGGGGCTAAATTTTAATTGGTTTTGCTGTGACATATTGCTCTGCTTACAAAAAACACTCCCAAGTCCAAATTTATGATAAATTGTCAGTGAAAGCGATTTATTAAAATTGTAATTTTGAAAAACTATGAACGCACCCCTCGCCGAACGTATCCGCCCCACCACCCTCGAAGGTTATTTAAGCCAGCAGCATTTGGTGGGACCCAAAGGTTCCCTCACTTCACAATTGGGAACGGGGATGATTCCCTCCATGATTTTTTGGGGGCCTCCGGGCACGGGCAAGACAACACTCGCAAATATAATTGCCAATGAAAGCGGCAGGCCTTTTTATACCCTGAGCGCGGTGGATAGTGGCGTTGCCGCGGTTAGGGAAGTAATTGAAAAAGCAAAGAAAAGCGACAATCTCTTCTCCACCAAAAACCCCATTCTTTTTATAGACGAAATTCACCGTTTTAGCAAATCGCAGCAGGATTCGCTTTTGGGCGCTGTGGAAAAAGGTTGGATAACACTTATTGGTGCTACTACAGAAAATCCCAGTTTTGAGGTAATTCCCGCATTATTATCACGCTGTCAGGTTTACGTATTGGAATCTTTCAGTCGTGAAGATATGGAAGCTCTATTGAAAAGAGCTTTAAAGGAAGATAAAATTCTTTCCCAAAAAAAAGTGACCCTAAAGGAAACCGAAGCTCTAATTCGTCTATCGGGCGGTGATGCGCGCAAGTTATTAAACATTTTGGAGTTGGTTGTGCTATCGGAAAAAGCCGATAAACTCACCATTACGAATGATTTGGTAATGCAGAAAGCACAGAAAAATACGGTTCTGTACGATAAGACCGGCGAGCAACATTACGATATTATTTCCGCATTTATAAAATCCATTCGTGGTAGCGACCCAAATGCGGCCGTCTATTGGTTGGCCCGGATGATTGAGGGTGGCGAAGATATCAAGTTCATTGCGCGAAGAATGGTGATATTGGCTTCCGAGGATATTGGGATGGCAAACCCAAACGCCCTTTTGCTTGCTACCAGTACTTTTCAGGCGGTGAATACTATCGGCTATCCCGAAGCACGCATCATTTTAAGCCAGTGTGCCATTTATTTGGCAACTTCCCCGAAGAGCAATGCTTCGTATAAAGCAATTGGCGAGGCACAACAGCTGGTTCGGCAAACGGGAGATTTATCGGTGCCGCTATCTATCAGAAACGCGCCTACAAAGCTTATGAAGCAATTGGGCTATGGAAAGGAATATGAATATGCCCATAATTACGAAGGCAATTTTGTTCCCCACGAGTTCCTGCCCGAAGAAATTAAGGGCACCACATTTTACAAACCCGGAAACAATCCCAAGGAAAATTCCCTAAAAAGTTATTTGAAACAGCTCTGGCAGGACAAATACGATTTTTAATTCACGGAAGTATAAACAGTGGTTGACGCGCCATCACTAATTGATAGATTGCCGGAAGCATCAAAGGAGGCATTGGCAACTTTTCCCGAAGTATCCAAAAATTTCACCACGTTGTCCATTATTATTATTTTTCCCTTTAGCATCAATCCGTCCTCAGCGCTGGCAGTTTCTTCGTATAAAGAATACCCTTCTGAAGTTTTTCTTAGCAGAAATGTCTTTCCTTCATGGCTGTAGTTTGAAAATTTTGCATCGGGAAGCAAATTGCCCGAAACCATGGAAGTTTTCGGTTTTGAAGATGCAGATATTTGGGACTTCGGCTGTCTTTCTTCGGAAGAAGCTACTTGCGCAGTGCCCAACAACACAACCTCTCTTTGTTTAACATTCAGCAACTCTACACTACTGAAAGCCTTGCGCAGCGCATCCTGATAGCTTTTGTCGTATTCCTTATACTTGCTTTTTCCTTCTTGGCCTCTATAAATTTCATTGTCGTTGCAATCTTTCAGAACCACTTGAAGCTTTGTTCCGAACAATGTTTTAAGTTCTTCCACATTGGCGTAGAGTCTCACAACGGTTGGCATTGGGAGCCGAATCTGCCAAATAGGCATTAAACCCACTTTTTTCAAAATAGAATTTTGCCATAGAGTTTAATTGATACTGGTCTTTGGACTTAGAAAAATCAAACTGTTCGGGAACCACAACGTAACTGTAATCACTGAGGTTTGTATTCTGGGCGGCAGCACCCACCGAAAAGATAAGCGCAAGGGAAAGCAGTAAAAATCGGGTCATTCTTCGTCTATTACAATGTTAAATCCTAATTGTAAAGATACGCTTTTTGCCTTTGCCAAATTACCGTACGCGATAAGATTGTCGGCGGCAAGATAAAAGTTAACCGTACCAATATCCGCAGAAACCCCTAAGCCCACGTTTGAAAAGGAATAGGAATCTACAGTATATGTAGCCTTTGCCGAAAGATATTCCGTAAGTCTCCTATGATAAAAAAGGGTTCCCGCCATTTGCGGCCCCTTGGGCCTAAGCATTGCGTAAAATTGCAGTCCCACGTTTTGTTTATGAAGTGTGCCTCCATCCATATTCAGGCAATCACAGGCCCCTGAGCTATTGAACCTTCCAAAACCGTAACTAAGCCCCGCGTTAATTTTTACCGGGCGGAACTGTGTGTATGAATTGTAAAGCGTATCAATAGGAATTTCGCGTTCTATTTCATCCTCCAAGTCGTCATAATATGGAAGTGTGGAATCTCCTTCGCTCAATGGCGGGAAAATTAAATTAATACCGTCCAAGGTATAAGTTCCATGCGCTCGGTAACTTTCCACATCCTTTGAGTGAAAAATTGCACCCACATCAAGCGCACTGGCTGAAAGTGTTAATGCCTCGTTGATATCATAAGTAAAACCCAGGTCCACCCCTACTCCAATATTTCCTCCAAAAAAGGCGCGGCCCAAGATTTCACTGGTTACTTGTGATGCACCATCTAAATCCCTCAAGGACGCGTAGCCCGAAGTTTGAACACTAACATCAGCATCCTGAACAATGTGCTCGTAAATATTTTCTGAATCGTTATCTCCCAATCGGGTCACGAAACTTCCGGTATTGTTTACACTGCGGTAGCTGAACATACTCGAATACAGCTTCAATCGCCCACCCACGGTTAGTTTATCGCTAATCTGTTTATTCAACCCAAAATGATATACTGTCATAAAATCGCCTGTGGTGCATATTTCCCCCAAATCGAAAGGATAATCCAGATAATCCCGGTTTCCTTCCCAGGCGAGTACGGCCAAATCTTTCGGAAAATAGACGATAAAGTCAAACTCCTGATAAATACCTCCGGAAAAATAAATCTCGTTCTTTGCTCGCCAACCGAAATTGATAAGTTCCAATTGCTGGGTAGCGGTAAAGAAATCGGTATGTTTCATTTTAAATAACTGCCGCGTAATACGGTCGTTGATATTGTCATTGCCATCCTTAAAAATATCATAAGCCGAAACGCCCGACGACCCGCCTTTGAAATGGATTTGTGATAAAAAAGGAATTCCGTAATGTTTCTTTTGGGTAACCTCGCTGCCGGGATTCAACATCAGCGATTGGGGAATGTCGTCAAAACCGTAGAGTATTTGCTTATTTTGGGAAAAAGCAAATAATCCCACGAGGGAAAATATATAGGTAAATAAATTTCGCATGGTATTAGTATTCCAAAAAGTAGGTTGTTTTGGATTTTAGATTTAAAATGCCTTCCAAATTTTCTTCAGAAGAGGCTATGGTTACGGAAACCACAACCTTATTGGCCTGAGTAAGGCGAAGAATATCATCCCCCTCAACGTTTTCAATATATTCGGTAATCACGGGAGCGGTGGGCAAGCCTTCAGAAACAGAGGTTCCCGCCACATAGGTTGTATCGTTTGCTTCATTTAAAAACTGAAAATCTACTTGGAAATTTCTGGGAATACCGTTCGTGAACTTAAAATAGAACTCCGCACGCTTTAAGCTTTCCTGAAGGGTACTATCATCCAGGAATTTAATTTCGGTAGTGTCCGTAACAGTAAGTACGGGGTTTGAATTTATAGTGTCATAAAACTGTCTGGCGTCTAAATTGAAATATATTAAGTCCAATTCAACCACTGGAGTAAGGGCAATATCTTCGGCTTGGTCAAAATCAGTATCCTTTATGCAGGCCGTTAAAAATAGGCAAGCACAGACCATAATTATGGAACGGGATAGGGTTTTATTCATATGTGGGGATAATTTACCTGTTGTTAACGCACTTTTATGCAGGATTATTACTACAAATGCTTTTTAATTTCAGAAAGTTCGCTAATGGCAAAATGTGGTGCCGTAACCATTTCATTGCGATAATTAAAAAACAAAGTATGCATTCCCGCTTTTTGGGCCCCAATAATATCTGCTTCCAAGCTGTCGCCAATCATAACACTCTGTGTTGATGCAACCGAAGCTTTCATTAGGGCAGTTTCAAATATAACAGGATGGGGCTTCTTTAACCCTACCTCTTCCGAAGTGGTTACCGTACTGAAATATTTTTTTATACCACTGTTGTGAAGTTTAAGATGCTGTACTTCCTCAAACCCATTGGTGATGATATGAAGTCTATAATTGGCCGAAAGATAATCGAGAATGTCAACGGCCCCGATAAATAGATGGTTGTCGATGGGCAATTCCTCAATATAGCAATGGGCGAGCGAATCGATGGTTTCCAATGGAAATTTCAATTTGAAACAATCGAAGGTTTCCGTCAATCGGCCCCGGCGAAGCTGTTCCTTACTTACGCGGTCCTCGCGATATTTTTTCCAATAATCGAGGTTTATGGGTTCATAAACCCTTAAAAATTCGGCTAAGGGCAATTCAATTTTATGTTTTCTGAAAACCCTTTCAAACGCCAAACCTGAGTTTTTATCAAAATCCCAAAGGGTGTGGTCCAAATCGAAAAAGACATCCGTTATTCCATTATTCTGCATATTCCTGTAATTTTTCAGCTAAAATCTTGCGCCAAACTTTGTTGTTTTCCTCGGAAGAAAAGTCGCTGTTTGAAAAAATCATAGTAAAAGTTCCATTTACTTTTTCTACCGCAGCAATGGTATTATTCACAGTTTTTTCAATATCTGATGCATATTTCTTCTGAAATGCCAAAGTTGTCATTGCTATGGGGTGTACGACCAGGGGCGTTTTTATCTCGTAATCCAAATCATAAAAAAGAAACGGGGTGCAGGTTCCGGCGCGAAAGCCCACTGTGTCCCGGAATACCATCGTAAAATCCCGCTTTACCTCCAACTCTACCAAATGCCGATAAATATCGGGCAAGTTTACCAAAAATTCCGAATTCATGGAGCTGCTTAGCGCACGGTTTGTTATTTCCTCCATGCGGCGTTTTTCGGTTTTTAAAATTTCATAATTGCTCAACGCCCCAAACGAAAAAATAAGCCCTACTTCTTTATAATCCGCCACAAATTTGATGAGCATCTTAAACTTTTGGCGGTGCGTGTTCATACTCTCGTTAAAGGACAGGGCATTGCCCAATAGAAAGAATACCGTCAAATTAAAATTTCTCCTCGTGGCCTTGTTTATGAGCCATTTAAAAGTATCCAGCGGGTCGCGCTTCAAGCCCAAAATAACTTGTGTCCTATTTAATATATTGCGAAATTTTCCGTGGAAAAAACTATCCAAATACCCAATAACGGAACGGAATACGCCCTTCTGCTTATACGCATACGGTTGCGAGGCAACAATAACGGGATGGATGGTGATTTTCTTTTCGGGAAATTCCATCTCGGGAAAGGTTTCCAAAAGTTTTGTCTTAAACAAATGCGCCCAAATATCAACAATGGGCTGCTGCAAAAACCCGTGCTTGAACGCCAAGCTCTCCGAAGCCATAAAACGCCCAACCTCATCCTTTACGTGGGGCAGATACTCCTCATAACGCGTAATCATAAAAAAGCTGGAGGCAAAAATGTCAAAAGGAAGCGCACTATTGTTGGAGACTGAAAAGAAGCCAAAGGTGTCGCCCCATTTTTTCACCGACACGTCAATCGCTTCAAGCCCTTGCTGCTCCAAGAGCCCATAACTTTGAAAGAAAAGTTCGTTGCCCAACGGTTTCTTGCCGTATGAAATTTTGGGGCCAATGTGAGCAATGAATTCTTCTATTTCAGAAGTAAACGCAACCTCAATCCCCAAGATTCGCAGACAAATATGCTTAAAAATATAGGAAATACGGGGAGTGGACTTTTGGGCGTAAATTAACAACATAGCGGGTTACATCATATTTTCATCGGCGAAGCTAAAGTACGCTTTTTCAGTAATTATAAGGTGGTCCAGCACTTTTATGTCCAGACTATCGCCCGCCGTTTTTAGCTTTTTGGTAAGCTGGATGTCTGCCTGGCTGGGCTTCAAAGTGCCCGAGGGATGGTTGTGTGCCAAAATTATACCCACGGCGCCCAACTGCAGCGCATCCTTAAAAGCGAGGCGTACATCTACTACCGTCCCCGTAATCCCACCTTTGCTAAGCTGTGCGCTTTTAATGATTTTATTTGAATTGTTTAGATAAAGTATCCAAAACTCCTCGTGCGGAAGTTCGCCAATTATAGGCTGCACATATTCAAAAACGGAATTGCTGGAAGTAATTTTTTTTCGTTCCAATGCTTCGCCCGTTCTTCTTCTTCGGCCCAGTTCCATTGCGGCAGCTATGCAAATTGCCTTGGCCTCGCCAATGCCCTTGAACTCCATCAGTTCCGGGATGGAAAGCCTTCCCAATTCACTTAAATTGTTGCTGACCGAAGCTAAAATACGTTGGCTTAGCGATACTGCACTTTCGTTCCGGCTACCGGAACCAATCAGGATGGCAATCAGTTCGGCATCGCTCAATGCCGTTCGGCCTTTCAGCAGCAATTTTTCGCGTGGCCGGTCGTCTTCGTTCCAGTTTTTTATGGAAAAGGAGTTGTTTTCTTCCATACTTTAGCTTTTCACTAAAGATAATAATGAATGCCCAAACCGCATAAAAAATTGAAAACAATATTCTTAAATGAAGATTTCATATTTATTGAATAAATTTATATTCGGAACCAAGCAAATTTTTATATATGAAATCACTTTTTGGAGAAGCCGCATTTTCCGAAATTAATGACAGGATAGATAACCTTTCCGCAAACTCGGAGAAACTTTGGGGCAAGATGAGCGTGGGCCAAATGTTAAGTCATTGTCAGGAACCGCTAAAGGTTGCCTTGGGAAAAGGGAAGATAAAAAAGCAGTTTTTCCCGCTTGCCTTTTTATTCAAGAAATCATTATATAATGACAAACCCTGGAAGCGAAACCTGCCGACGGCAAGCTCATTTAGAGTTTTGGAAGACAAGGATTTTGCAACGGAAAAAGTAGTGCTCAAAAAATTGATTGCTGAATTTCATACCAAGAAAAACCAAACGCTATGGGAGCCCCACCCTATTTTCGGGAAATTTTCTGCCGAGCAGTGGGGCAAGATGCAATACAAGCATTTGGACCACCATTTACAGCAATTTGGCGTATAGAATCAAGCCCAACAATAGGCTCTTTATTGTTCCTTTAGCCAATTTATTGCCTCCTGTCTTTCGGAAAGCTCAAAACCCTTGACTTTCATCCCTGGGATAATAGCGCCAAAGGCTTCCATGGATTTTTCGAGCCATTCTTTATCTGTCACGATGGCTACGGCTTTAATGTCCTTCCAGTAATGTAGGTCTGTTTTCAAATCTTCCCACATGGCCTTGACGGTATAATTTAACTCGTCAATTTCGGCAAAAAGCTTTATTTCGCCGTGCTCCATTTTGTGTTTTTCCATTAATGGATTCAGTTGGTCGTAATCCGTTTCGGTGGTTTTTCCGGAGATTATGATTCCAAGAATATCTGCCGGAAGACCGTTCACGATGGTAAACATAATGTATATTTTAAGTTTAACTTTTCTTGAGATTTGAAGTTAAAAATTATTGAGGGCTATCGATATTAAAGATGTATTAATTAACACATTTTTAATGTGGGAAAATTTGCTGGAGATTCTTCGTAAACGGTATAGGAAGAGAGAGAGAGAGAGAGAGAAAGTTTTTTTAGACGAGGTTAGAAATTAACCACGAATTGACGAATGGGATTCTCTACGTGCATCCCTAAAAGCTCCTCCCGATAACTATGGGGATTGAAAATGAAAAGGAAGAAAAAAGTTTTTTGAGCAAGCTCAAAACTTTTTTCTTCCTTTCATTTATTCGTGACCGCGGAGGGATTCAAACCCCCAACCCTCAGAGCCGAAATCTGATGCGCTATTCAGTTGCGCCACGCGGCCGTGTTCAATGTTCAAAAATATTTAATTTCGAATCATATTAACCTAATAACCCAATAACTTATTAACCGATAACTAGAAATTAGGAAAGTCTCTTCTTCACTACGGTGGAAATGGTTTTACCATCGGCTTTTCCCGCTACTTTTGCGGTGGCCAATCCCATTACCTTTCCCATATCGGCCATCGAGGAAGCCCCCGTTGCAGCGATGATATCATCCACAATCTTGCCCACCTCATCCTCGCTTAACTGTTTTGGCAAAAACTGCTCTATTACCTTTGCCTGAGTCAATTCCGGTTCAGCAAGATCCTCGCGCCCCTGTTCCTTATAAATAGCGGCACTGTCCTTACGTTGCTTTACCTGCTTTTGCAGCAATTTTATCTCTTCCTCCTCGGTCAAATCTGCCTTTGAACCCGTTTCGGTCTGTGCCAGAAGCAGGGCAGATTTCACGGAACGCAATGCCTCCAAAGACTGGGTATCCTTCGATTTCATCGCGGTTTTCATTGCATCCATTATCTTTTCCTGTAAGCTCATTCCTTTGTTTTTAATAGCGTACGAAGATACTTAATTCAGCCGAAATGCGAAAAACTATTGCAAGTTTTATAAGATGAAAAAACACATAAAAAAAGCCCAAACTCAATTAAGAAATTCGGGCTTCTGCTTTAAGTGAAAAAAATATCACTTAGTCAACATTGTCGTGCAAAAACGAATTGTTCTTGCGCAATTCAATCTCATCATCTTCAGTATTTACCGAGGTTCTGGAGATGTTGGGTTCGTTTTTTGTTTCGTTAAGATCAATTCCCATACGCTTGTAGGCAGGTTGTTTTTCAATCTCATCGATTCGCGAAGGACTGTTTTTAAATTTATAATTGAACTCCTTCATTTTCCGTTTACGCTCCTCGGTACGCTCGCTCAATATTTTGGAGATGGGCAAATTCATAGGATCCTCCTCTATTTGGGTTTCTACCTCCTTCGCATTGGGCTCTGCAACTGTTCTTTTTTCAAAAACAATTTCTTCGTCTTCTATTTCCTCCGCAACCAACTTTGAGGGTTTGGCGCTATTCAGCCGATTCTCAACTTCTTGATAATCGTCCAGACTGTAGCGTTTTATTCCTTCACCCGAAACTTCTGTAATGGGAATAACTTCTATATGATCCTGTACCTCGATCTCGCCCAGATCAAAGAAAACCGTTTCATCCTTGTCGTTCTTTTCGGGTTTTTTGGGGGCCGAATTGATAGGGAGATCAAACATCAATATTTGGTCATCGTTCTCTTCGGAAGTTGGGTTGGCGATATTCGAATCTTTTTCGGCTTCCTTTTTGGGCGCCTCAACAATTACGAATTCGTTCACGTTCATTTTATTTACCTCGACTTGGTTGAATTCCTCTATATTTCCAACTTTGACTTCTTCATAGGAAACGTTTAGGTTTTTCAATAATTCCGAAGTTTTGATATAGCCGTCAAAAGGAAGTTTTTCTTCTATTTCGGCATCGTCAAAAAGTGTATGCTTTACAACCGGAGCCTGCGCTTTCGGTTGCTGGTCCAAGGGCTTTTCCGGCAATTTTACCGCACTTGCAGTAGCCTTTGGGGTTAAGTCGTGCTCGGCCTTTTGTTCGTCTTCCAGGGTGTGGATTATCTTTTTGGTTTCGGTATTTACTATTTCATTTTGTTGCTCCACATTAAAACCTGTGGCAATCACGGTAATAGCGATGGAACCTTCAAGGCTTTCTTCTTCGCCCACACCCATAATGATGTTTGCGCTATGACCGGCTTCGTTCTGAATATGGTCACTTATTTCACCGATTTCATCAATGGTAATTTCATCTGTTCCAGAAACGATAAGCAGCAATACGTTTTTGGCACCTTTTATTTTATTGTCGTTTAGCAAAGGTGAATCCAATGCCTTGCCGATGGCTTCCTTGGCCCTGTTGGCGCCAGAAGCGGTAGCGCTTCCCATAATGGCAGTCCCGCTATTGGCAAGTACGGTCTTTGCATCGCGAAGGTCAATGTTTTGGGTGTAGTGGTGCGTGATTACTTCGGCAATACCACGAGCAGCGGTGGCCAAAACCTCATCGGCTTTTGAGAAGCCTGCCTTAAAACCGAGGTTTCCATAGACTTCGCGCAATTTATTGTTGTTTATAACCACTAACGAATCCACATTTTGGCGCAGTTTTTCAACACCAATCTGTGCTTGGTCGTTTCTGGTTTTTCCTTCAAATTGGAATGGAATGGTTACAATGCCAACCGTTAAAATATCCATGTCCTTGGCCATTTTGGCAATAATTGGCGCAGCACCGGTACCTGTGCCACCGCCCATTCCGGCCGTGATAAAGATCATTTTTGTATTGGTGGTAAGCATATTGCGGATTTCTTCCATACTTTCCACGGCAGACTGCTCCCCTACTTTAGGGTTGGCACCAGCTCCCAGGCCTTCGGTGAGGGAAACCCCCAATTGGATTTTGATTGGCACCGGACTGTTCTCCAAAGCCTGTGCATCTGTGTTGCATATTACAAAGTCAACTCCCTTTATGCCCTGGCTGAACATATGGTTAATGGCGTTACTTCCTCCGCCACCCACGCCAATAACCTTAATCACATTGGATTGGTTCTTTGGCAGATCGAAGGAAATGTTGTCAAATTCTGTTTTGCTGCTCATGTCTTTTATTTTTTATTACAATTTTTTATTGCCTATTTTTACTTTCTACCGCTACTGAACATTTTATTCGGCATTGTCCAAAAATTCCTTGAACTTTTCTGCCCATTTATCAAAAAACCGCTTGGAGGTTTTTTGTTCTTTTTCTTTATTCTTTTCTTTCTTTTTTTCTTCTTCTTCAACTTCGGTCTCTTCAGCCTTTTCCACTGTTTCTTCGGTAGCGATTTCATGTGAAAAACGCTTCATCAACGACGATTTCTCCTTACTTTCCAAACTGTTAAGCACCAAGCCCACTGCGGTCGCATACATTGGGCTAGTAGTTTCGGCATCGCTGTCACCAGCCAAGTGCTCGTTGGGATAACCTATGCGGGTGTCCATCCCCGTGATGTATTCCACCAATTGCTTTATATGCTGCAGCTGTGCGCCGCCACCCGTAAGTACGATTCCCGCGATAAGTTTCTTTTTTTGGTCCTCGTGCCCGTAGTTTTTTATTTCCATATATACCTGCTCGATAATTTCGATAACGCGGGCGTGGATTATTTTTGAAAGGTTTTTTAAGCTGATTTCCTTGGGCTCTCTCCCTCTCAGGCCAGGAATTGAGACTATTTCGTTGTCTTTATTTTCCCCAGGCCAAGCGGAGCCAAATTTTATTTTCAGAAGTTCGGCTTGTTTTTCAATAATGGAACAGCCTTCCTTTATGTCTTCGGTAATTACATTTCCGCCAAAAGGAATTACGGCCGTATGGCGAATAATGCCATCCTTAAAAATCGCTAAATCTGTAGTGCCGCCACCTATATCAATTAAGGCTACACCTGCTTCTTTTTCCTCTTGGCTCAGTACCGCTTTTGCCGAAGCCAAAGGCTCCAAAGTGATTGCGGAAAGCTCCAGACCGGCGCTTTTAATACATCTGCCCACATTTCTAATGGAGGAAACCTGCCCTACCACCACGTGAAAGTTGGCTTCCAATCGTGCGCCGTACATGCCGATAGGTTCTTTTATTTCGGCCTGCCCATCAACCTTAAAATCCTGCGGCAGTACGTGCAAGATTTCTTCTCCCGGAAGCATAACCAGTTTGTGTACTTGGTTGCAAAGACGGTCTATATCTTCTTCCTTTATTACATCCTCGCCATTGGGACGGGTAATGTAGTCGCTATGCTGAAGGCTTCTTATATGCTGGCCGGCAATGCCCACCACAACTTCCTTAATCTTCATTCCGGAAGAGGTCTCGGCATCCTGCACCGCCTGCTGAATGGACTGAATGGTCTGCGTAATATTGTTTACCACGCCACGGTGCACCCCGAGGCTTTTGGCTTTGCCAATTCCCAATACCTCCATTTTGCCATAATCGTTCTTTCTCCCAATCATGGCAACTATCTTGGTAGTTCCAATATCCAATCCTACAGCAATGTTCTCGTTTTCCATGACCTTACTTTTTTGTGGCTATTACCTGACTTTCAAATTTCAGATTCACCATATTGTACCCATACAGCGTACTGTCCTGTTTAGTTTTCTTGTAAAATGCTTTAAAGTTTTGAAACTTTTTCTCAATGTTATCCGGCTTCCCAAAAAGCACTTTAAAATTCATTTTTCGCAGCTCCAATTCTATCTCGCCGTTCATTTTTCTGTTTAACCCCACCACGCTTTGCTTCATAAATTCGTCGTCATTGATTTTTAGCAGCAATTGGGTAACTTCATTAAAATTATTTTTTGAAGTTCCCGTAATTATTGGCACTCTTGCCGAGTACACATCAGAGAGCGGCATCTTTTTTCCATCGGCATCCAGATAATAATCAGGCGAAGCGGATACTCTGCCTATTGGTTTGCGCTGCTCAATTTTTGCCCCCAACGTACCGTCCACCGATACATACACCTGAGCATCACGAACCATAGGGTTTTCCTGCAGCCGCTGCTCCATCTTCTTCAAAACTAAAGTTTCTTTGCCTATGCTCGTAATCTTGTCTTGATTTTGTATCAACAATTTATTAACTGTGTTGTAGGTGATAAAAGGACTGTTTTCATCCACAAATTCTACGTCCACCTTCTTGATTTTACGGGCGTCATTTCGCTTTTTTGTAAAGCTGAAAAGAAACGCCATAATACCCAGCAAAATGATAAATTTGATGATTTCAACACTACGTTTCATTTTTCAATTTTTTGGTTAACTTATTCACTTCAACGCCTATATCTCCTGCCCCTACGAGCAATTTTATTCTGCATTTTGACTTCAGCAGAACCTCGGGCAGGGCAGATTTAAAAACCAACCGCTTGTTTTTTGCAATCACTTGGTCCAAAAGCCATTTGGAAGTAATTCCTTCAATGGGCTCTTCCCTTGCGGGATAAATATCCAGCAGCACTACCTCGTCAAATTGTGACAGACTTTTGGCGAAACCTTCAGCAAAATCGCGCGTTCTGCTGAAAAGATGCGGCTGAAAGACAATCTGTTTGTGATCGTTGGGGTACATTTCGTCCACGGCCTGAAATAGCGCATCAATCTCTGTGGGATGGTGCGCATAATCGTCTATCAAAACCAATTCATCGGTTTTTATTTTATAGGAAAAGCGGCGCTTCACCCCTTTAAATGATGCCAATGCTTTGGGCAGACGATCGGTTGGGGAGCCTGCTAAAATCGCCATACCCAAAGCCATGATGGCATTTGTAAGATTGTGGTGCCCGGGAAGAAGGAAGGTCAAGTTTTCCAAAGTTCCGTTTGGGGTTTTTAAATCGAAAAGATAGGCACCGTTCTTTATTTTAACATTTTGGGCCGAATAATCAGCGGCTTCCTCAACGGCAACGGTCACTCCATCCAAAGGAAGGTTCTTTTTTATGAAAATATTTTCCTCTTTTTCAATCAACCGCGAAAACGTTCTAAACGCATTTTCTATTTCCGAAGCATCGCCATAAATGTCCAAATGGTCTGCGTCCATTGAGGTTACGCAGGCAATATCTGGACGAAGCTGCAGGAAGGAGCGGTCAAATTCATCTGCCTCAACAACGGTTATTTCGCTGCCTTTATAAATGAAATTTGAATTGTAGTTTTCCGCAATCCCACCCAAAAACGCGGTTACCGGCATATCGCATTCCGCCAATAAATGCCCCAATATTGCCGAAGTTGTGGTTTTTCCGTGCGTTCCGGCCACGGCCAGACACAGCGTATTTTTGGAAACCTCGCCCAAAAGCTGGGCACGTTTTAGGATTTGGAATTCTTCGGAAAAGAAATAATTTAAAATCCTGTTGCCCTTTGGAATGGCGGGCGTGTAAACCACCAAAACATTTTCTTTTGAAATAACCTCTTTTTGAATTTCGGAAATTTCATCAATAAAAGTAACCGGGATGCCTTCCGCAATCAATTCCTCGGTCAAATCGGTTGAAGTTCTGTCGTACCCAAAAACAGCCTTCCCCTGCATTTTGAAATAGCGTGCAAGCGCACTCATCCCAATGCCGCCGATGCCTACGAAATAGAAGGTTTGTATGTCTTTTAGGTTATTCAAAATTTAATGTTTCAGGTTTAATTTAGTCGATGGGTTGATGAGTTTAGAAGTTTAGCCACTAAACTCATCGACTTCTCAACTCATCGACTTTTTTCTAATAATTTCTCAATCTCTTCAACTATATCTTTTGTGGCATTTGGTTTTGCCAGTTTTTTTATGTTTTCAGAAAGTGTTTTCTGCTTTTCTTCGGAAGCAAGCAATGCTGAAAATTCCATTTCAAAATTTGAATCCAAATCGTTTTCTTTGATTAATAACGCGGCATTTTTTTCTGAAATTGCCAGCGCATTTTTGGTTTGGTGGTCTTCGGCAACGTTTGGCGAGGGAATGAAAATCACGGGCTTGCCCACCAAACACAGTTCCGATACCGAAAGAGCACCCGCACGCGAAATGAGGAAATCTGCCGCCGCATATGCCAAATCCATTCGGTTTAAAAAGGGATGGATTTGGACCGTTTGGGAACCTTTGTTTTTATAGGCTTCTTCGTAAAATTTTCCGCATTGCCAGATTACCTGCAAATTGCTTTTTTCAAAAAACGGCAATGATTTTTCAATCAACTGGTTGATACGGCGTGCACCGAGACTTCCGCCCAAAACCAACAACGTTTTCTTTTCTTTTTTCAAGTTGAAGAAAGCTACTGCTTCTTCCCTTTTTAAAGAAATATCCAGCAAATCCTGCCGCACGGGATTGCCGGTAATTTTTATTTTTTCGGAAGGGAAGAATTTTTCCATTCCTTCATAAGCCACACAAATCTTCTGAACTTTACTGCTCAGCCATTTGTTGGTTATTCCTGCGTGGCTGTTCTGTTCCTGAATTAAGCAGGGAATCCCTTTTAAAGCGGCCATTCGCAACAAGGGAGCACTTGCATAACCGCCCGTACCGATTGCAACATCTGGCTTAAACTTTTTAAGAATTTTAAGCGATTTTCCAAGACTGGAAACAAGTTTCAACGGCAAGGCCAAATTCTGAAGCGATAAACTGCGCTCCAGCCCAGAAATCCACAGGCCTTTTATTTTATAGCCTGCCTGTGGCACTTTTTCCATTTCCATTCTATCTTTTGCGCCAACGAACAAAAATTCAGCATCGGGAAAACGGGTTTTTAACTCGTTCGCAATGGCAACCGCCGGGTAAATATGACCTCCGGTGCCGCCGCCTGATATGATGAATTTATATTTCAAATTGCTTCGCTTAAAATATCCAATGGGTTTTCTTCTGTTTCTTCTTTGGCAACCACCTCCCGTTTTGCGCTTACGCTCAAAATCATTCCAAGCGCTAAACACGTCATCCAAATTGAGGTACCGCCACTGCTTATCAAGGGTAAGTTTTGACCCGTTACCGGAAACAATTCCACGGCCACCGCCATATTTATCATTGCCCTAAAAACAATGGGCAGGCCTACGCCAATAACCAACAACTTTCCAAAAACGGAGGTTGATTTATGCGCGACCACCACGATCCTAAAAAGCAGAAACAAATACAAAACCATCAAAAACATGCCGCCCAAAAGGCCAAATTCCTCAACAATTATTGCATAAATAAAATCGGAGGAAGACTGTGGCAAAAAGTTCTTTTGAACACTTTTGCCTGGTCCCAAACCTGCCACACCGCCTGAAGCAATTGCTATTTTTGCTTTTTCGATTTGGTAATCGGCTTCGGTATCTTTATCATCACTGAAATTTTCAACACGACTTATCCAAGTATCCACACGATTTGGGAAAACACCCGGAAATGCTTTTGCGGTAAGCACGAAGAGCGTGAGGAAAATCAATCCGGCTCCTAGGATTATCCCTAAATACTTCAATGGATACCCACCTACGAAAACGAGCATTACAATCATTGAAAAAAAGATGGCAGTGGTGGAAAAGTTAGCAGGAAGTATTAATGCGAGCACTATAAATACAGGTACCCAGAGCGGTAAAATGGTTTCCTTGAATGTAACGGTTTTGTCTTTTATGCGCGAAAGATAACGCGCCACATAAGTCATCAAAACCACTCCAGCCAATGTTGAAGTCTGAAATGTTATGCCCACAAACGGCAAGCGTATCCACCTACTCGCGTTTGCACCGTCAATCGTGGTGCCTTCCGCCATTGTGATAATCAACAGCAGAATAATAACGGGCATTGCGATAATGGAAAGCCCACGGAAATAGTGATAAGGTATTTTATGAACGCCATACAGAATTCCAAACCCTAATACCAAATGTGAAAAATGACGGAGCAAATAAGGCAGGGTGCTTCCATCTCCGTACAAATAGGCCAGATTGCTACTGGAACTGTAAACCGGCAAAAAGGAAAATAACGCCAAAAGGCCTACAATTCCCCAGATTGCTTTATCACCCTGTATGTAATTGAAAATGTTTTTCACTTGAAATGTTTCTGGTTTTTAAAATTTCGTATTTCCGTTTTCGTGTTTCGTTTTTTACAAATTTCTAACTGCTTCCTTAAATTGTCTGCCACGGTCTTCGTAGTTTTCAAAAAGATCAAAACTTGCGCAAGCCGGGGAAAGCAATACAGTGTTATTCCTTTCAGCCAATTTGTAGGCAACCTGCACCGCCATTGCCATGGAATCCGTTTCAATAATTGTATCCACAACATTTCCGAAGGCATTGATTATTTTTGCGTTATCAACTCCCAAACAGATAATCGCCTTAACTTTTTCGTTTACCAACGGCAACAGTTCGCTGTAATCGTTGCCTTTGTCCACCCCGCCAACAATCCACACGGTTGGGTTTTCCATACTATCCAGCGCAAAAAATGTAGCATTTACATTGGTGGCTTTGGAATCGTTGATGTACATTACATTGTTGATTTTTAAAACTTTTTCCAATCTGTGTTCCACGCCTTGAAATCCTTCCAGACTTTCACGGATTGTCTGTTTTCTGATTCTCAATAATGTGGCTACCGTTGATGCAGCCATTGCGTTCTTTACATTGTGTTCCCCTTGTATTCCGATTGTTGCGATTGGCATAGTAAATTCTGTATTATTTATTTTTATTATTATTTCGTTGTTTCTTTTAAAAGCTCCCTGATTCAGTTCTTTTTTTACCGAAAAAGGCAGCGGTTGTGATTTTATGGAATTTTGCGAAAGCCACTTTATTATTTCCACATCGTCTGCATCATAAATGAAGTAATCCTGCGAGGTTTGGTTCATCGTTATCCGAAATTTTGAAGCGATATAATTTTCATATTTATAATCATATCGGTCCAAATGGTCCGGACTCAAGTTGGTCAAAACTGCGATGTGCGGTGCAAAGGTTTCAATGCCGTCAAGCTGAAAACTGCTGAGTTCGAGTACGAAGTTTTCGTACTTCTCTTCGGAAACCTGCTCTGCGAAACTCTTCCCGATGTTTCCGCCCAACGCCACATTAAGTCCGCCGTCTTTCAGCAATTTATAGGTCAAACTTGCGGTGGTTGTTTTTCCGTTGCTTCCGGTTATTCCTACAATTTTTGCCTTTGTATATTTTGAAGCAAATTCAATTTCAGAAATAACCTTCACTCCCTTTTCGCGCAACTTTTTAACGATTGGTGCGTTATCGGGAATTCCCGGACTTTTCATCACTATGTCTGCCGAAAAGATTTTGGCTTCGGAATGGCCTTCCTCTTCCCATTCAATTCCATTATTTATAAGAACTTGTTTGTACTTTTCCTTTATTTTTCCGAAGTCTGAAACAAATACTTCAAACCCCTTTTTCAATCCTAAAATGGCTGTGCCTACTCCACTTTCACCTCCTCCGAGAATTACGATTTTCTGCTTCATAGTTCAGTCAAATTATTATTCCCTCGCAAAGCCGCAAAGGCGCAAAGTGTTTTCATATTATTCTAAACTTCTAAACTCATCGACTCATCGACTTTTTATCTAATTTTCAACGTAACAATCGTAATGATTGCCAAAAAAATTCCCACAATCCAAAACCGCGTAACAATTTTACTTTCGTGGAAACCCTTTATTTGATAGTGGTGATGTAAGGGCGACATTCTAAAAATGCGCCTGCCCTCACCAAATTTCTTCTTTGTGTACTTAAACCAGCTTACCTGCAAAACCACGGAAAGGTTTTCAACCAAAAAGATTCCGCAGAGAATGGGAATCAATAATTCCTTTCGCACGGCGATTGCAATTACGGCGATGATTCCGCCAATGGTCAAACTGCCCGTATCGCCCATAAATACTTGGGCGGGATAGGTGTTGTACCATAAAAACCCGATAAGGGCCCCTACGAATGCGGTGATGAAAATCGTCATCTCTCCGGTGTTTGGGATGTACATAATATTGAGATAATCCGCAAAAATTACGTTGCCCGACACCCAAGCAAAAAGCGCGAGCGTAAGCCCAATGATGGCCGAAGTACCCGCGGCGAGGCCGTCAATTCCATCGGTGAGATTGGCTCCGTTTGAAACCGCCGTGATTATAAAAATCACGATGGGAATGAAAATGAGCCAGACATAGCTCTTATAATTTTCGCCCACCCAGCTTATAAGTTCAGCGTAATTGAATTCGTTTTCCTTCACAAATGGAATGGTAGTAAGCATTGCCTTATCCTTCACGTAAAACGTATTGGTGGATTCCTTGGCAATGACTTCCGTTATTTGTGTTTCAGTTTCAGGATTTTCAATGGTTCGCTGCACAATGATGTCTGGGTGCAAATACATAGTTACACCCACAAAAAGTCCCAAACCTATTTGGCCTATTACCTTAAATTTTCCCGGTAATCCCTGCTTATCATTTTTGAATTTTTTAATGTAATCGTCAATAAAACCGATGGTCCCCATCCAAACGGTGGTAACAATCAAAAGGATTACGTAAATGTTTTCGAGTTTCGCAAAGAGTAAAACAGGAACCAATGTGGCGAGAATGATAATGATTCCGCCCATAGTCGGCGTTCCCGCTTTTTCGTTTTGACCTTCCAAACCAAGATCACGGATAGATTCGCCTACTTGCTTTTTCTGCAGATAATTGATTATTTTTTTACCGTAAACCGTAGCGATAAAAAGCGAAAGGATAACGGCCAAAATCGCCCGGAATGTAATAAAATTGAACAGCCCCGCACCCGGCACGTCGTATGTTTTATCCAAATATTCAAAAAGATAGTAAAGCATCGGCTATTTGTTTAGGGCGGTTAAAAGTTGGTTTACTATTTTAAAATCATCAAAATCGAAGCGCTCTCCGTTTATTTCCTGATAGGTTTCGTGGCCTTTTCCGGCAATCAAAATGATGTCATTTTCCTGCGCCATTTGGCAAGCCGCTTTTATGGCTTCCTTTCTATTTGTTATTGAAATCGTCTTTTTATAATGCGCGGCAGGCACGCCTTTTTCAATCTGTTCGATAATTTTTTCGGGATTTTCGGTGCGCGGATTGTCGCTCGTAAAAACCACTTTAGTGCTCAATGAAGCGGCAATGTTTCCCATAACCGGGCGCTTCTGCGCATCGCGGTCGCCACCGCAACCAACCACGGTTATAACTTCTTCGTTGCCCGTGCGGATTTCATTTATTGTTTCCAAAACATTTTTCAAGGCATCGGGCGTATGTGCATAATCCACGATGGCAGTGATTTTCTTTTCTGAAATTAAATATTGAAACCTGCCGCCCACACTGTCCAGCGTGCTCATTATTTGAAGAATTTCAAGATCTTTCAATCCCAAAAGTTGCGCAGTTCCGAAAATTGCAAGAAGATTATACGCGTTAAATCCGCCAATCAATTTCACCCACAATTCCTGATTGTTTATTTTCAGAAGTTGCCCTGTAAATTGGCTTTCCAAAATTTGGGCTTTATAGTCGGCGTAGGTTTTTAGGGCGTAGGTGTATTTTCTCGCTTTGGTATTCTGAAGCATTACCAAGCCGTTTTTATCGTCCACATTTACCAGTGCGAAAGCAGTTTTTGGCAAAGCATCAAAAAAGGATTTTTTCACATCGCGGTATTCCGCAAAATCTTTGTGATAATCCAAATGATCGTGCGAAAGATTGGTAAAAACGCCTCCGGTGAAATGAAGCGCCTCGGTACGTTTTTGGTGAATTCCGTGCGAACTCACTTCCATAAAGCAATATTCCACGCCAGCGCCCACCATTTCGCGCAAATATTTGTTGATGGTCAACGAATCCGGCGTAGTGTGCGTGGCTTTAAATTCTGTATCGCCCACCATTATTTTTACCGTGGAAAGTAAGCCAGCTTCCAATCCCGCTTTTTTGAAAAGTTGATAAAGTAAGGAAGAAACCGTTGTTTTTCCGTTGGTGCCAGTAATTCCCACTAGCTTCAATTCTTCGGAAGGGTTGCCGTAGTAATTGGCAGCCATTATCGCCAATGCCTTGTGCGAATCCGCAACCTGCACATAGGTAATTCCGTTGATGATATTTTCCGGCAAGGTTTCGCAAATAATGGCCAAGGCACCTTGATCGGCAGCTTTTTTTATGAATTGGTGCCCATCTGAAACCGTTCCCTTTATCGCAATAAAAACGTCGTTTAAAGAAACATTTCGGGAATCAAATTCCAGATTGTTTATAGCCACGGAAGTACTGCCAACGACGCTTTCGATGGTAACTTTGTACAATATGTCCTTTAACAATATCACGATAAATTCAAGGTTATGGTTTGTCCCTTCTTTAAAGTTTCGCCAGACTTTATGGATTGGCTGGCAACGGTGCCATTGCCCACAACCTGCACTCGCAGCCCGAGATTTTCAAGTAAGGAAACGGCGTCCATTCCTGCCATTCCGGTTACATTCGGAATTGTTTTGGCGGGTTGTTGCAACTTGGCATAATATCTTTCAAAATCCTTTTCAATGGTTGGGTCTGGTTGTTCTATGCTTTCAACCTTGTCGATATTTCGGGACTCGGTAAAAATTTTCTGGGCAATTCTTTTAAAAACAGGTCCCGAAACATCGGCGCCGTAAAACCCTTTTTTCGTACTCGGTTTGTGAATAATCACGATACAGGAATACTTTGGGTTTTCCGCAGGAAAAAAGCCTGCAAAAGAAGAAATGTAACGGCGGTTGCTTTTCCAATCCGGCATCCAATATTCGGTTTGGGCAGTTCCGGTTTTACCGGCCATTGAAAAATCTGGAGAATAAAGCGATTTACCCGTACCACGCATTACAGTGTTCTTCATAATTTCCTTGATTTTGGCCAAGGTTTCATCAGAACAAATTTTAGGGTTTATTACTTTGGTGTCGTAGGTAGTTACTTTTTCATTCCAAGCGCGGACTTCCTTTATAAAACGAGGTTTTACCATTACGCCGTTATTGGCAATGGCATTGTAAAAATTTAAAGTTTGAAGTGGAGTGAGACGTAGGTTATACCCATAGGCCATAGAAGGAAGTGCATTCTTGCTCCACTTTTTATCGCCAGGCTGTGGAATCATTGGTACGCCTTCACCCTTAATGGCAACGCCTGTTTTTTCGGTAAGATGCCAGCTTTTTAAACGGTTGATGAATTTGTTGGGATTTTTGGAATAGTTATCATTTATAATTGTGGCCAATCCAATGTTTGAAGAAACTTCCAAAGCTTTTGCAGCCGAAATTTTTCCGTAGCCGCCTCGGTGCGAATCGTAAATTTTTCTTCCGTAGAAAACCTTTACGCCGTTGCCTGTATCAACCACGGTACTGGTGTCTATTACCTTATCTTCCAAAGCGGCCATCATTGCCATTACCTTAAAGGTAGAGCCCGGCTCGTGCGATTCGCCGATGGCGTAGTTCAATTTTTCATAATAGGTTCCGTTGGAGGTGCGGCCCAAATTTGAGACGGCTTTTATTTCGCCCGTTGCTACTTCCATCACAATTACGGTTCCGTGCTCGGCTTCGTAATATTCCAATTGTTTTAGCAAGGCGTGGTGAGCGATGTCTTGAATGTTCACGTTTATGGTTGAAACGATATCATAGCCATCCTGCGGCTCAATCTCATTGTCGTCGGAAATTGGCTTCCACTGGCCCTTGGCTATTTTTTGCTTTAGCCTATGGCCTTCCTTGCCCGTAAGCAAATCGTTGAATGCTCCCTCCAAACCAACGGCGTAGTATCCCGGACGGTCATAAGCCTCATCGCCCACGGTGCGTTGCGCTATCTTACCAATGGGATGCTCGCGGACGGTGCGCTGTTCCACAATAATTCCACCTTTGTAGGGACCTTTGCGGAAAAGCGGCAGGTTTTTCACCTTTATATAATCTGAATAGCCCAGATTTTTTACGATAAGCAAATACCTGTTTTTATCGGCACGCGCTTTTCTGAACATATTTTGATAATGCGAAACGGGCTTCCCAAACATTTTGCTCAACCCTTCGGATAGCGGCTTTAAATTTTCCTTGAAATCTTCCGAAGAAACCGTTACGGCGTCAAAGCGGATGTCATATTTTGGAACCGAAGTAGCCAAAAGACTGCCATCATCGGCATATACATTACCGCGATTCGCAGGAATCACAAAGTTTTTCGTGGTATTCTCCTTTGCCAATTCGCGATATTTTTCACCATCCACAAACTGAATGTTCATCAACTTCACACTAATGGCAAGCGCAAAAAGAAACATGCATCCGGCAACGACGTATAGACGGTTTAATATGTTTTTTTCTTCAAAAGCCATGATCAGGTATCGGTTGTCAGTTATTGATTAATGGTTACACTTTTAGCATTAGCTATTTTTTATTTTCTGGTTCAATTATTCGAATTCTTTTCGGAGGCGTTGTGGATGGTTGCAACCCATGACTTTCCATTGCGGCAATAATTTTACTCTCCATCCGTGCCTGCATCAACAACATTCGCACGTCAACATATTCACTTTTCAGTTCTTTCACCTGTGCGTTCAATTTTGAAATTTTATGGACTTTTTTGTCTGTGCTGTGCGAACTGCCAATCATAATCAAAGCCAATACGGAGAGGAAAATGATAAAGCGCCAGTTTTTCAGCGCATCGTCGCTCACCAAAAATTTTCCTTTTATTATGTTGTAAAAACCTTCTTTCAAAATTTGTTA
>CERP01013001.1_pt1 | contig 96530 bp, 83 predicted proteins | sample 530801 | NCBI WGS metagenome assembly CERP01 (sample SAMEA2620991, study PRJEB7988) | marine metagenome | biome: marine biome (ENVO:00000447); feature: surface water layer (ENVO:00002042); material: "saline water (ENVO:00002010), including plankton (ENVO:xxxxxxxx)" | depth 5 m | reverse complement strand
TTTGGGATTTGGGATTTGGGATTTGGGATTTGGGATTTGGGATTTTAAAAATATCATTTGAAAATAAATTCGATATATAGTTTTTTTCTTCTTTTTTTCCTCTTCTTCGGAGTAAATGGTTCCGCACAGGAAAAACAAAAGGTGGATATACAGTCCGGTTACCTTGAAATAAGGCCCGAATTTCCGAATGCCGCCATTTACACCAAAGACGAAACCGGGCAGGTGTACATCGTTCACGAAGGTGTGGAAATGTGGTGCGACCAAGCTTTTGTTTATCTAAAAAACAATTTTGTAAAGGCCTACGGCGATGTGCGGATTACGCAAGGCGACACCGTCTCGATGAACAGCAAATACGCTGAATACAACGGAAACACGCAATTTGCTTTTGCAAGCGGTGATGTAGTTTTAACAGAACCGAAAACCACCCTTAAAACAGATACGCTTTATTTCGACAGGATAAAACAACAGGCCTATTACAGGACTGGCGGCACGGTGCAGGATACTTCCAGCGTTTTGACCAGCCGTTCGGGGAGGTATTTTGCCGAAAGTAAAAAGTACCAATTTCTTCAAAATGTAAAAATCGTAAACCCGAAGTATACCGTTAATAGCAACCAACTCGATTTTTATTCAGAAACGGGAGATGCGTACCTATACGGCCCTTCGACTATTGTGAGCGAAACCAGCACTGTTTATTGCGAACGCGGTTATTACGATACGCGTGGCGATACGGGCTATTTCGTAAAAAATTCAAAAGTAGATTACGAAAACCGAACGCTCTACGGAGACAGCATCTACTTTGACCGAAACAAGAGTTTTGCCTCTGCCACCAATAATATTCGGGTTTTGGACACCATCAATAAAAGTGTAATCCGCGGCCATTACGCCGAAGTTTACCGCGAAAAGGATTCGGTTTTTATTACGAAAAGAGCCGTGGCAATCACGGTTCGCGACGGCGATTCCATTTATGTGCACGCAGACACACTGCGCGTTACGGGCAAACCTGAGAATAGAATTGTAAAAGGATTTTATCGCGCCCGGCTTTTCAAACCCGGAAAAGTTGGCGACGATCCTACCAGCGGAAAATGTGACAGTATTTACGTCAACGAAAAAAGGGGAATTACAAAACTATTGCGAAACCCAGTTTTGTGGAGCGGCGAAAACCAAATGATTGGCGATACCATCCACATTCTTTCAGATACGATAACGGATAAACTGGATACGCTCAAAGTTTTCAACAATGCTTTTTTGGTGCAAAAAGATAGCCTGGGCTTCAATCAGGTAAAGGGCGAACGGCTTATCGGACTTTTTACAAATAATGAGCTGGACACGGTAAATATCAATAAAAACGCACAAGTAATCTATTATTCCCGAGATGATAACGAGAAATTGGTCGGTATAAACAATACGGTTTCCAGTTCCATTCAAATGTATTTGGAAGAGCAGCAGATTACCGGAATTAGGTTTATAAAAAAGGCAGATGGCAAAGTGTATCCGCCCTCAATGTTGCCTGAGAATGCGAGGATTCTCCCCGGGTTTCAATGGCGGGGCGATGAACGGCTGTATTCCGTGGAAGATTTATTTAAGGGAAAACCCGCGCCCGTGCTTCCAAAAATTACGGGAATCCCACTGCCGAAGGACGAGGGCGAATTTTTTGAGGATATTCCCGAAGACGAAATTGAACTTCCCGAAGAGTCCAAACTTTCCCCAAAAGATTTACAAAACCGACCGGACGACCCCAAACCCGAAACTTTGGAAAGCGAGGCGGAACGGGATTCCATTCAACAGAAAGTAAATGATTCCATTCAAACCGGGAACTAATGACTGAGGATTTCTACAAATACCAAGCGCAAACAACACCACATCCGTTGGCGTTGGAAATTTCACACGCCGAAGGAAGTTACATTTACGATACTTCCGGCAAAAAGCATTTGGATTTTGTAGCGGGAGTTTCTGCCTGCACACTGGGGCATTGCCATCCGCGCGTTGTTTCTGCAATAAAAACGCAAGCTGAAAAATATCTGCACGTCATGGTTTATGGCGAATATATTCAAGAACCCGCCGTGGAACTTGCAAAACTGCTGGCCAAAAATCTTCCGAAGAATTTAAACACAACCTATTTGGTAAACAGCGGCACAGAAGCCATTGAAGGTGCATTAAAACTCGCCCGCCGCGCAACGGGAAGAACGCAAATTCTTTACGCAAATAATGCCTACCACGGCAACACCATGGGCTCGATGAGCGTGATGGGCTACGAGGAGCGCAAAAACGCTTTCAAACCTTTGGTTCCGGATTGCTTCCCTGTAAATTTCAATAGTGAAGCAGATCTTCAAAAAATAAACACGGAAACGGCTGCTATTATTTTGGAAACCATCCAAGGCGGCGCTGGTTTTATCCAGCCGGAAAATGATTATCTGAAAAAAGTGCGAAAGCGTTGTGATGAAACCAGAACGCTTTTGATTTTGGATGAAATTCAGCCCGGATTTGGAAGAACCGGCAAACTTTTCGCTTTTGAACATTTCGGCATCGTGCCGGATATTTTAGTGATGGGAAAAGGCATGGGCGGCGGCTTGCCCATTGGCGCGTTTACCGCTTCACACGAAGTGATGGCACTGCTCCAGGAGAACCCAAAGCTGGGGCATATTACCACTTTTGGCGGAAATCCCGTGATAGCGGCTGCCGCTTTGGCAACGCTTCAGGAATTGACGGAAACTGATATTGTTCAGCAAACACTTCAAAAAGAAAAACTTTTTAGAAAATTGCTGAAACATCCACTAATAAAGGAAGTACGCGGCAGAGGCCTGATGCTTGCCGCAATGGTGGAAAGTCCCGAAATCGCTTCCGAAGTAATCCTGGCTTGCAAAGAAAGAGGATTGGTGCTTTTTTGGCTACTTTTTGAAGGTCGGGCCATCCGTATTACGCCACCACTGACAATCAGCAATGACGAAATTGAGGAGGGCTGTAAAATACTGACAGGCGTTCTAAACTCGCTTCAAAAGAGATAGATGTTGCGCAAAGCCTTTGTTTACAGGTATTTATAAACAAACCTACTGTTGATAAGTCCGTTAACAATAAACACGGCATAACAATTGAACTTATTTATACATTATTATCTTTAAAATAGAAGAAACCGTTAAACCGTGCGTATGCAATTAAGTTCAAACGAGCATAACAACTTCTCGCTGGAAAGATTCGAATCTATGCTGAAAACCAACAGCGTTCTGTTTTTCGACTCAGAGGAATTTGAGGAAATAGTGCATCACTACCTTGAAAATGGAAAAATTGCACTTGCCAAAAAAGCGACCAAATTAGGGCTGGAACAACACCCATCCTCCACAAACCTTAAGCTTTTCCAAATAGAAATGTACATTTTTGAAAACAAACTGGACATTGCTGATGAGCTTTTGGATGAGTTGCACCAATTGGAACAAAGCAACGAGGAAATCTACATCCAAAAGGCGAATATTTTCTCGCGTCGCGACATGCACAAAGAGGCTATCACCCTACTGGAACAGGCTTTGGAGATTACTGCCGACGAAGCCGATGTATTGTCGTTATTGGGAATGGAATATTTATTCCTCGAAGATTACGAAAATGCCAAACTCTATTTTATGAGATGTTTGGAGGAAGACGAGGAAGATTATTCCGCACTCTACAATATTATTTACTGTTTTGAATTCTTGGATGAATACGAAGCGGCCATTGATTATTTGAATGATTTTCTCAACAAAAACCCGTATTGTGAGGTAGCTTGGCACCAAATAGGCAAGCAGTATTATGAACTGAAGGACTATAAAAAAGCCCTTGCCGCCTTTGATTTTGCCATAATCAGTGACGACCGTTTTATAGGAGCCTACCTTGAAAAAGGAAGAGTGCTCGAAAAACTGAAACGATATGAAGAAGCCATTGAAAGCTACTCCATTACCTTAGGACTCGATGACCCAACTTCTTACGCATTATTGCGAATAGGGAAATGCTACGAAAAATTGGGCAATGCCGAAATGGCCATCCAGTTTTATACAAAATGTGTGGAGGAAGACTCCTTGCTTGACAAAGGTTGGATCGCCATCACCGATTTTTACATAAAGAACAAACAATTTCAAAAAGCGCTTTATTATATAGAAAAAGCTATTAATATTGATAGTGAAAATGTGCTTTACTGGAAGCGTTATGCCAAAATAAACAATAAACTCAACCTATTTGAGGAAGCGGAAGTCGGTTTCAGAAAGGCGTTGGAATTGGGCAATTATGAACTAGAATCTTGGTTAACCCGCGGCGATATTTTGACCAATCTCGGTGAATTTGAGGCCGCAGTGAACAATTTCAATCAATCTTTGGAATTTTATCCGGAACACGCCGAGATAGAATACCGTCTTTCAGGGCTTTATTTCACATTGAACGAAAATGACAAAGGCGCGTTTCACTTAAAAAATGCCCTAAAATCTGAGCCCGAATTCTTGATGATTATTGAGGAACTTTTTCCGCAGGTTTACCAAATGCCAGCGGTAGTGGAAATAATCAAAGAACACAAAAATCCTTCGCTTTAATTTCTGTATTTTTGGGGTTTTAGCAAAATAGACCTATGCCTCAACGGAATTTTCTTCAGTATTTAGTTATCACCGCAAAAGGCCTCGCCATGGGCGCTGCCGATGTTGTGCCAGGCGTTTCGGGCGGTACCATCGCCTTCATTTCCGGAATTTATGAAGAATTGATAGAAACCATCCATAAATTGGATCTCGGGTTCTTCAAAATCTGGAAAGCGGACGGTTTTTTAAAAGCGTGGAAACATTATAACCTCGGGTTTCTTTTGGCGCTGTTTTCAGGTGTTTTTATCAGCATCATTTCCTTGGCAAAATTGATTACTTGGCTTTTGGAGATTTACCCAATTATGGTCTGGTCGTTCTTTTTCGGGTTGGTAATTGCCAGTATTGTTTACGTGGGCAAACAAATTACCAACTGGCGATTGGCGGTGATTACGATGATGATTGTTGCTGCCATAGCATCCTATCTAATAACAATCGCAGACCCCGTGGGCTCTCCGGACAGCACGTGGTTTCTTTTTTTCGCAGGTTTTATAGCAATTATAGCAATGATACTTCCGGGTATTTCGGGGGCCTTTATCCTGTTGCTTTTGGGCGCATACACCACCGTTATCGGCATTGTGACCCAATTGGGCGAAGGCATTACAACTTTGGACAGTTCACTTTTTGTGGGTGCCTTGGGCAAGCTTCTAATATTTGCAGTAGGTGCCGTTATTGGTCTAAAAGTTTTTTCCAGAGCTCTCAACTGGATGTTTAAGCACCATAAAAATCTGATACTTGCGGTACTTACCGGTTTTATGATTGGCGCTCTGAACAAGATTTGGCCGTGGAAGGAAGTTTTGCAATACAGATTAAGCCACTCCGGAGAACAAATACCTTTTATTGAAAGAAGCATATTTCCGCAAAATTATGAGGGCAATCCACAAATTTTGTACGCTATAATATTTGCCGTAATAGGTTTTCTGACCATCTTTTTATTGGAAAGAATCGCCGTAAATAAAGTCGCAGTTTCAAGCACCAATGAACAATCCAATTAACTCCTAACCCATAACATTTAACTCCTAACCCTTAACTTTTAACTTACCCGTGTACGAAAATCGTTCCTTCTCCGATAAAGTTTGGCTGGTCCTTAAAGGGCTGGGAATGGGCGCGGCCAATAAGGTGCCCGGTGTATCGGGTGGCGTTGTGGCCTTCGTGGCAGGTTTTTATGAGGAATTTATTTATTCGCTTCAAAAAGTAAATAAAAAAGCGTTCAAACTATTTATTGACGGGCGTTTCAAGAGTTTTTACAGATATACCAACGGCCAGTTTTTAAGCCTTTTGATTTTGGGAATGGTGATAAGCTATTTCAGCGTTTCCAAACTTTTGGACTACCTGATTGTGCATTATGAACTCTTCGTTTGGAGCGCCTTTTTCGGAATGATTATCGGCTCCATATACTTTATCGCGAAAGATTTTGGCGATTGGAACCGAAAATATGTAAGCTATCTACTCTGTGGTGTCGCTGCGGGCGTTGCCATCAGTTTTTTGGAGCCCGCCAAAGAAAACAGCAATCTACTCTTTGTCTTTTTCTGTGGAATTATCAGCGTTTCGGGGATGACCCTGCCCGGCCTCTCGGGTTCTTTCATCCTAATACTTTTGGGAAATTACGTACTGCTTTTGGTAGATTCGGTAAATTCACTTTTTGATACGTTTGCAGATGTTTTTCAGGGCGATTTCAGCTGGATTTATAACGCGGAGCGCATTGAACTCTTAAAGGTTTTGGCCGTTTTTTCGTTGGGCTCGTTGGTAGGGTTAGTCTCGCTATCCCATCTATTGGCTTACGTTTTAAAAAGGTTCAAAAAAGCTACCTACGCCGTTATCATTGGGTTTATCGCCGGTTCGCTTGGCGTGGTTTGGCCGTGGAAAGAAAAAAAATACGAGCTGGATGCTTTCGGCCAAATTCAATTTGATGCAAATGGCAGGGAAATTATACGGGGCTACAACCGCTTTTTTCCTTCGGAATTTAATTCGGAGACCATTCTCGCTATCGTGTTTATCATAGTCGGAGTTGCGATTGTCCTTAGTTTGGATTGGTACGACAACCATAGAAAGAGACATCATGGCTAAGTTTGGATTAATCGGAAGAAATATAGCCTATTCCTTTTCAAAAAAATTCTTTTCTGAAAAATTTGAACGGGAAAATTTGGCACATACCTATGAAAATTTTGACATTTCTTCAATCCAAACATTTCAAAAGATACTTCAAGAAACGTCCCATTTAAAAGGGCTGAACGTAACCATTCCTTATAAAGAGAAAATAATTCCCCTCCTCGATTGCCTGGATGTTGATGCCGAAAAAATTGGCGCAGTAAACACCATTAAAATTTCTGAAGAAGGAATACTCATAGGCTATAATACGGACCATTTCGGTTTTCAGAAATCGTTGGAAGCCTTTTTGCCTCTTCAGCAGAAAACCGCGTTAATACTGGGCGCGGGCGGTGCTTCAAAAGCAGTTGCTTATGCTTTGCACAAGTTGGGTTTCGAATACAAATTTGTAAGTAGAAAAAAAACAACTGCCGGTTTGCTTTATTCTGAAATGGACCAATCAATTATTGAAAGCAATTTTCTCATCGTAAACTGTACCCCCCTTGGCACCTTTCCGAATATCACTGATTGTCCGCCACTTCCCTATCAATTTCTCACAAAAAACCATCTGCTTTTCGATTTAATCTACAATCCCGCCGAGACCGAATTTTTAAAACGCGGAAAAATGCATGGAGCCCAAACCACCAATGGCTTGAAAATGTTGGAGCTACAGGCCGAGAAAGCGTGGGAAATCTGGAATTCATAAAATTCAAATAAAAAACTTCAAAAAAACGCTGTGTGCTTTGCCAATTGCGCAGTTGTTAGTATCTTGACCCTCCAAGAAAAACGAACCTAAACATTGAAACAAATGTCTGACGAGAAATTGCCTCAGGAAGAAAACGAAAAGGAAATTCCAACAACTGAATCTGCGGAAGAAACAAATGCTGCATCTGTAAACCCCGAAGATTCGGCCAAGGAAGAAACTGCCGCAACGGAAGCTAAAGAAGTAAAAGCAGAAGAAGAACATTCTGAAGAAAATGGGGAAAGCAAACCTGTTGCTGCCGAAGAAGCTGAGGAAGAAGACATTGTGGAAGATGCGATGGTTGCGGAAAAGGATGCCGTAGAGGAAAAGGAAACCAACGAGGCAACGGCCAATGAAAAGATTGTGACTACTCAGAAAGAAGAGGATGAAGTGGATGAAGAGGACGAAGAAGAAGTAGCATCATCAGAAGAGGCTGAGGACGAGGAAGAAGACCAGGAGGAAAAGGCGCAAAAAGATTACAGCACACTTTCTGAAAAAGAATTAGTGGCGGAACTGGAGAGGCTCTTAAAAACAAAAAAAATTCAGGAATTAAAGCACGATGTTGAAGAAATACGCTCGGAATTCAATAGTAAATTCAACGAGGAATTGGAGCAGAAAAAAGAGGAATTTCTTGCTGAAGGCGGGAATATCATCGACTTCCACTACACTACTCCGCTAAAAAAAGAATTCAATTCGCTTTATTTTGACTACAAAGAAAGACGCAACAATCATTATAAAAACCTTAAAAAAGACCTGCAATCAAACCTGGACAAGCGCTGGGAATTGATAGAGGAACTAAAGGGACTTTTGGGCGCAGAGGAAAACATAAACACTACTTACAAACATTTCAAGGAAATTCAGGAAAAATGGCATGTTGCTGGCGCTATACCGCGCGATAAGTACAATACCGTTTGGAATACCTATCACCACCACGTCGAGAATTTTTACGATTTTCTGCATCTGAACCGCGAGTTTCGCGATTTGGACTTTAAACACAATCTCGACGCCAAACTCAAATTAATTACGCGCGCCGAAGAGCTTGCACAGGAAGAGGACATCAATAAGGCGTTCCGCGAATTGCAGATGCTCCATAAAATGTGGAAGGAAGATATAGGTCCCGTTGCTAAGGAATATCGCGATGAAGTTTGGGACAAGTTCAGTGAGGCCACAAAGGTAATCCACGACAAGCGCCAAGCCCAATTGGCCGAAATGGAAAAAGATTTTGAAGCCAATCTTGAAAAGAAAAAAGAAATAATAGAAGAAATTAAAAAAGCCACCGAAGAGGCCAAACCAAGCCACCAAGGTTGGCAGAATGCAATTAAAAAAGTGCAGGAACTTCGGGATGCTTTTTTCAATACGGGTAGGGTTCCACGCGCCAACAATAAGGAAATTTGGAAAGCTTTTAAAGATGCCACAGGTAACTTTAACCATCAGAAAAACAGTTTCTACAAAAACCAGAAAAAGGAGCAATACACCAACCTGGAGAAAAAACGCGAGCTCATTAATATTGCTGAGGAAAATAAGGACAGCGACGATTTTGAAGCTACAACACCGCTGATGAAAAAAATCCAAAACGATTGGAAAAATATCGGCCACGTACCAAGAAAGGACAGCGACAAAATCTGGAAACAATTCAAAAAAGCCTGTAACCACTACTTTGACAGGCTCCACGCACAGAAAAATGAAGCCAATAAAGAGGAAGTGGAGCATTTTGAAGCGAAGCAAAAAATGCTGGAAAAACTATCCTCGTTTGAACTGAGCGGCGATCACAAAGCAGATGTTAAAGCTATAAAGGAGCACATTACCGCTTGGAAGGAAATCGGTCGCGTACCGTATAACAAACGCAACATAGAGCAGAAATTCAATAAGATGCTGGACAGCCTTTTCGGAAAGTTGGATTTAGGCAAGAAAGAAACCGAGCTTATTAAATTTGACAATAAACTGAACACGCTGGTAAACCGCGAGGACGAGCGAAAATTGCAGAATGAGCATTTCTTTATCTCTAAAAAGATTGATGAGACAAAGGATGAAATACGCCAATTGGAGAACAATCTTGGCTTTTTCCACCACGTTGATGAAAACAATCCATTGGTAAAGGAGGTACACAAAAACATAGCCCGCCACAAAGAACAACTTGAAGTTTGGAAGGCGAAGCTTTCAAAAATTAAAGAGGTTCGAGAATAATTTTCGGATTGTAGAGACGCACTGCGTTACGTCTCTACCGACCGTCTGATTCTTTTGCTTGGTTCCAAAAAACGTCCATCTCGGCCAGGGTCATATCTTTTAACGATTTGTTCATTTCCTTTGCCTTGCTTTCCAAATACTGAAAGCGTTTTATGAATTTTTTATTGGTACGTTCCAGTGCGTTTTCGGGATTTACCTTTAGGAATCTTGCGTAATTTATCATAGAGAACAACACATCGCCGAATTCTTCCTCTATTTTTTCGGTGTTGTTCTGATTTACTTCGTGTTGCAGTTCGCCCAACTCTTCCTGTAACTTTTCAAAAACCTGTTGCGGTTCTTCCCAGTCAAAACCTACGCCCGCCACTTTATCCTGTATTCTGCTCGCCTTTACCAATGCTGGCAATGATTTTGGAACGCCTTCCAAAACGCTTTTTTTGCCTTCCTTCAGTTTTAGGTTTTCCCAGTTTCGCTTTACTTCCTCTTCATCTGCCACATTTACATCGCCGTAGATATGGGGGTGTCGGGAAATGAGTTTTTCACATATATCATTGCAAACATCGGCAATGTCAAAATCATTGGTCTCGCTACCTATTTTGGCGTAAAATACAATATGCAACAGCACATCGCCCAACTCCTTCTTCACTTCCTGCAGGTCGTTGTCCAAAATGGCATCGCCCAATTCATAAGTTTCCTCAATGGTGAGGTGACGGAGCGTTTCCATGGTTTGTTTCTTGTCCCACGGGCACTGCTCGCGCAGCTCGTCCATAATGGTCAATAGTCTGTCGAAAGCTTTAAGTTGGTCTTTTCGGGAATTCATTTGTTTCAGGTTTCAGGTTTCAGCCCTTGCACTGCCCTTCGACATTGCTTGGGACAGGCTGCTTAGGGTGACAAATCAGTTTCGGGTTAAAAGTAGAAAAATTAATTGCGAGTTCACGATTCTACGCCTTTGGAATATTTCACAAAAAACAAAAAAACCCCAAAACCCGAAACGGATTGAGGGATTTTTCACTAATATATAACTGGACAACTTAAAATTCCTCGCTATGTTTTGCGCGATGCCGCACTTTTAGTAGCACCGCCTTTTTTGGCCGAAGAAGCTTTTGGCGCAGTCGATTTTGGCGCAGCAGCTTTCTTCGCGGCTGGTTTCTTGGGCTCCTTGGGTTTTTCACTTGTACCCTCTTCCGATTTTTTGGTCTCTTCTTTGGCTTCGGAAAAATCGTTTAAACCATTTTTCACAAGCATATTGTACCATTGCACAATTTTTTTGATATCGCTTGCATAAACACGGTCCTCATCATAATCGGGCATTACGCCGAAGAAAAACTCTTCCAGCTCTTCCTTTGATGCTTTATGGCTTATGGTTTCCTTTCCGTCTTCCTTTTCAGAAATCTTCTTAAAAACTTCGCGAAGTGGAACTTCCTCGGTTAAGGTATAAACAGCAATTTCAGAAAGCAGGCTCACGTTGTGGCGGCCGCTCACATTTATGGTTTTTCCGTCCAGAAGCGACTCTGCAAGAAAGCCGGTACGGGTTTGGGTTTTTAGTTTATAAAGTCCAGGTTTACCGGAAATGGAAAGCACTTTTTCTAAGCTCATAAAATACTTTTAATTTGTTTAAAGGGTTACAAATATCTTTGGTTTGATTAATATACGCAAGTGTGTTAACGTTTCTTTTTTGCATTGGGGAATTTCATTTTATAGTCAATGCCCACTTTGCCTTTTGAAATGTTTGCCAATTTGCTTTTTATCAATCGTTTTTTTAAGGGTGAAAGCTTGTCGGTAAAGAGAATACCCTCAATATGGTCGTATTCATGCTGGATAATTCGCGCTACGATTCCGCTAAAGGATTCTTTGTGTTTTTTGAAATTTTCATCTTCGTACTCCATCACGATGTTAGGCTTTCGGAACACATCTTCGCGTACGTCGGGGATACTCAGGCAACCCTCGTTAAAGGCCCATTCATCGCCAGTTTCCTCAATTATCCGGGCGTTGATGAATACTTTTTTAAAAGTAGATACAAATTGCTGTTCTTCCTCGCTCAGGTCTTCATCGTCCTCAAAGGGAGTAGCATCCACAATGAAAAGGCGGATAGGCAGATTTACCTGCGGGGCGGCCAGGCCGATGCCCCGGGCTTCATACATGGTCTCAAACATATTTTCGATAACGGTATCCAGGTTCGGATAATCCTTGGTTATTGCTTCTGTTTCCTTTCTTAATACAGGGTCGCCGTAGGCTACTATTGGAAGAATCATTGTTTATTTTCTATTTTTATTTTTTATTGTTACTTGAGATTTTATGGACACTTAGGAATCTATTGTTTCTATGGTTCCGGGATAAATCGCGGGACTACCTCTTTCCTCTATTTATTATAAAGATATTCCTGAAGAATTATCGTCGCGCTAATTTCATCCACCAGGGCCTTGTTTTGACGCTGTTTCTTTTTCAGGCCGCTATCAATCATGGTCTGAAAAGCCATTTTGCTGGTGTATCGCTCGTCAACCCGCTTCACATCTAAGTCGGGAAAGGTTTCAGAAAATTTCTTCAGAAACTTTTGAATTTCCACCTCAATATTGGAATGAGTTCCATCTTTCTGTTTAGGTTCGCCTACCAAAACCAGGTCCACCTTTTCTGAAGCAATGTACTTTTTCAAAAAATCCCTCAGCGTTGAAGTAGCCACGGTCGTAAGACCCGAGGCAATAAGCTGCAGCTCATCCGTAATGGCGATACCCGTTCGCTTGCTGCCGTAATCCAATGCTAAAACTCTTCCCATAACGACTGCAAAAATAAGGGTTTCGGAAATAGTATGCTACAATTGGACAGTTATTTGGATTGGAGGTTTTATATTTGTGGAAGGGATGCTGGGTGACGGATGACGGATGAAAAAAACAAAAGTAACCACAGTATCCATAGTATCAACAGAATCCATAGCATCAATAAAATATGACCGAACTCCAACAAACCATAGAAAAAGCCTGGGAAGACCGCTCCCTACTTACCGAAACCGAAACCATTGTCGCCATTCGTGAAGTTGTAAACCTTTGTGATGAAGGCAAACTGCGATGCGCCGAACCAACTGCCAACGGCTGGCAGGTAAACGAATGGGTAAAAAAAGCCATCGTACTTTATTTTCCAATCCAGAAAATGAAAACGTTGGAAGTGGGTATTTTTGAATATCACGATAAAATTCCACTAAAATCAGGGTACGAAGCAAAAGGAGTGCGTGTGGTGCCCCATGCCGTGGCACGTCACGGGGCATATATTTCAAAAGGCGTAATCCTTATGCCGAGCTACGTAAACATTGGCGCCTATGTTGACGAAGGCACTATGGTAGATACCTGGGCCACGGTGGGCAGTTGCGCGCAGATTGGCAAAAACGTTCACCTTAGTGGCGGGGTAGGCATTGGTGGTGTGCTGGAACCATTGCAGGCCGCTCCAGTAATTATTGAGGACGGCGCCTTTATTGGCTCGCGTTGTATTGTGGTAGAAGGGGTTCGCGTAGGAAAGGAAGCCGTTCTGGGCGCCAACGTAGTGCTTACAGCTTCCACCAAAATTATAGACGTTACCGGCGATGCGCCCGTGGAAACCAAAGGTTCGGTTCCCGCTCGTTCGGTGGTCATTCCAGGTAGCTATACCAAAAAGTTTCCTGCGGGAGAATACCAAGTGCCCTGTGCCTTGATTATCGGACAGCGCAAGGAAAGCACCAATCTAAAAACTTCATTGAATGATGCCCTTCGGGAGTACGACGTAGCTGTATAAAATAGGCACGGAAACATTACCAGCTTCCCCCGCCCCCGCCGCCAAAACCGCCGCCGGAGGAGCCACCCCCGCCCGAACTACTGCTGGAAGGAGAACTGACCATAGTAGATTGGGCAGTTGATATGGAATCTGAAAAAGACCGTGAAAAATTGTGCATCGTAAACGCCCCGGTGGAGGATGTGTACCAACTGGGCGGCTGCAGGTTCAGTGCCTCAAACTTTTTGGCCCAAGATTCAAAAAGTCCGAATGCAAGGGCATACCCCATGGTAGTTTCAAAATAGGACGGACTGTCGCGCAACAGCATTTTCAACTTGTTTTCCTCCGCAATCTTTATAAAGTTTTTGAACCCCTTCAACTCTGAAAGTGCTGCATTGCCCTTGGCATTTTTCTTTACCATATACACGCTCATAAACAGCAGAAATATAGTTACCGGAATTACGGCCAGCGCGGCAATAAGACCCCAGATGGATATAAAGAGGAAAAACAAAATGGCTGCTATTAAAAGCGTTCCCACAATAGTTCGCGTCTGCATTTTCTTGGCCTCTTGGTCATAATAGATTTGGGCCCTGGCCTTGAGAAGCGCTTTGGCACTCGCCATTTTAGTGTAAAATGAATCCTTTAGACTACTTACCAACACTTCCTGTTTTGAGGAACTTGCTGAACGGCCAAAAAGCCCGTCGAAAATTTTCCGTTCGTAATCGGGCGCGCCGTCGGGCAAGGGTTTAAGCTTGGTCAATTTGGTGTCGTCCTTCCCAAACCAGCCTTTTTTTGGTATTTGCTCCATCGTGATAATGCCGCGCGAACCCCAATATGGAATTAAGGCGATTAGGTCCTGGGTATCTTCGGTATCGTCAATCAGGAAACCTGCCATTGCGGGGTCCATCCCGCTGGGCGGAAAATAACTGGTCGTGGCCACAACCCTATCATCTTTGCCATATTTTTTCCAAACAAAATAGAAAACAACCAGCAGGGAGCCAAGTATCAGCGTCCATCCATAATCTGTCCAAAAGGGCCACCAGGGTTTTATTTCCTTTATGGAATCTGGGGGAAGATTAAGCAAAACCGTGACATTCTGACCTGAATAGGATTTAAATCGTGGAAGACTCACTACCCTAAAAACACCATCCTCATAAGCAATATCAAAATCGGGACTCACACGGGTACCCCCTTTAAAACCTGCATAGATAAAAATATCATCCAACCCTACATCCGCATTTTCCGGCACCTGAATGTTGAAATCTATTTCCTCAAAAACCGTATTCCATTCCTCTGATTTGATATTCCAGTAAAACCAAATCCGTAACTCTTCAAATAAAAACGCGTTGTAAACCCTATACTTTATTTCGTAATGCTGTGGGCCGATTATGGTTTTGTCCTTATCGCCAATTTTTATCTGAAGCTTATCGCTGAGCTTTTGGACAAAATCAAAATCGGCTTCAAAATTATGGTCCGGCACGTCAATCTTTCTAATCTTTATCTTGCGCTTTTCACGCGTGCCATCTTCGGTAAACAAATCATAATTGGTAATGATATTTCTGTAAATACCGTGTTTATGGGCCGTGAAAGTAAGATCATAGTTTTCAACCACATCAAAATAACCCTCTTCACTGATGTGAATATCAACCACGCACTTGTTCACGATAAAATCTTGTGCCGAAACTTTCAGAAAAAAAAGCATCCCGAAAAACAGCAAGAACAATCGATTACTTATTAAATGCGATATGACTATGACAATGTTCAATTATATCAGATTATTCCATTTATAAAACATATAAACTCATAAACTCATAAACTTTTAAACTTTTAAACTCATAAGCCCATAAACTCAATCAAAGCTAACCCTAACGTTCTCCCGGCTCGTTTCATCAACTTCAAAATAGTCAAAATGCTGATACCCGAACATTCCCGCAAACAGCACCCCTGGCAAACTCTCGCCATAGGTATTGTTCTCGCGCACGGTGCCGTTATAGTATCTGCGGCTGCGCTCCAAGTTTTCCTCTATTTCGTTCAGTTTCTGTTGAAGGTCCAGAAAATTGGTATTGGCCTTTAAATCTGGATAAGCTTCCCCCAATGCAAAAATACTGCGCAGGGTTTGTTGCAATTGGTTTTCGGCCTTTATCTGCGCATTTATATCGTCAGAAGGTACCGCTATTGCAGCATTACGCGCCTGGATTACACGCTCCAAGGTTGTCTTTTCGTGGGCGGCATAGCCCTTCACTGTTTCCACAAGGTTCGGGATTAAATCGTAACGGCGTTTTAGGGCAACATCTATATTGCTCCAGGCATCTTTCACCATATTCCTGTTTTTCACAAACCGGTTATACACAATAACCAGCAGTAGCCCCACGACCACAAGAACGCCTATCAAAAGAAGAATCACACTCATAACTTTGGTTGTTTGTTAAAAATTAATAACTAAGATACTGTAAAGTTAATTGTTATTCGTTAATTGTTGTCGGTTATTCGTTAGGCGTTAAGGGTTAAGGGTTAGGTGTTAAGTGTTAAGCGTTAGGTGTTAATCGTCAATCGTAAATCGTAAATCGACAATCGTAAATCTTGAATCTTGAATCCCAAACCGTGAATCCCAAAAACCTCCTACCCAAAGACGGCATAGCAAACTACTTCGGAAAAATTTTCCCTGAAGAAGAAGCTGACCGATATCTCGATATACTTCTGAATACAATCGCGTGGCAAAACGACGAAACCATCATCTTCGGAAAAAGGATAGTTACCAAACGCAAAGTAGCCTGGTACGGCCAACGTGAATTTGAGTACACCTATTCAAAAGTCACCAAAAAAGCAAAGCTGTGGACGCCCGAACTGCTCCAACTCAAAAAAGAAATAGAGACCATAAGCGGCGAAACCTTTAACAGTTGCCTGCTGAACCTCTACCATTCCGGCGCAGAGGGCATGGGCTGGCACAGCGATGCCGAAAAAGACCTAAAAAAGAACGGCGCCATAGCCTCTGTAAGTCTTGGGGCGGAGCGCAAATTTGCCCTAAAGCACAAACAGACCAAGGAAACCGTTTCCCTAAACCTGGAGCACGGCAGCCTGCTGCTTATGAAAGGTACCACACAAACCCACTGGCTGCACCGCTTGCCGCCAACAAAGAAAATACACGATCCACGCATAAATTTGACTTTTAGGACGATAGTTTAATGTCTATCTATGCCTCTGGGATTTCTATATAGATTCGTATCTTTAGAGAAATAAATTTTATGAAATTTCTTTTATTAATCGGTATTCTGATAATTTCTTACTCCTGCAAACAAGAGGAAAAACAACTCACAGCCCAGCAAATAATTGATAAAACCATCGAAAATGCCGGGGGTGCAAAATATGAAGCCGCAACCATCCAGTTTACTTTTCGCGATGTAAAATATAGCAGTCAAAGGGAAAATGGTAATTATCAACTCACAAGAACCAGTACCGATTCCCTGGGAGAAACACGCGACATCCTCACCAATTTAGGCTTCGAGCGTTATGCCAATAGCACCAAACTGATCTTGCCCGATTCCACGGCTACCAAATATGCCAATTCCGTAAACTCCGTCCATTATTTTGTGCAGCTGCCCTTCGGCCTAAACGACCCCGCTGTCAATAAGGAACTCGTGGGAGAAGCCGAAATAGACGGCAAGCGGTATTATGAAGTAAAAGTAACCTTCGCAAAAGAAGGCGGCGGCACAGACCACGAAGATGAATATATGTACTGGATAGCAAAGGAAGGTTTTACGGTAGATTACCTCGCCTATAAATTCTATACCGGCAAAGGCGGCATTCGTTTTAGGAAAGCCTACAACCCAAGAATGGTCAAAGGCATCCGCTTCGTGGATTACGAAAATTACAAACTCGAACCCTGGGAAGCTGTAGATCTACAAAATGTTGACGAGCTCTTCAAAACAGGAAAACTGGAGTTGCTCTCAAAAATTGAAACGGAGGCAATCTCGGTAAGCTTCCTAAAATAAAATTGACAAAACTTTCTTTAAATAGTCACCATTAGAAAAAACCACAAAGAACTCAAAGAAGGCACAAAGTACACAGAGTTATCTTTGTGAACTCTGTGAAAACCTTTGTGAACTCTGTGGTTAAAAAAGCTAACTCGAAAATATTAGTAGCTTCCGGTATTCCCAAAAAAGATTGCATTCGCCAAAAACAATTTCCCGTTCTGCCAAAAGGAGCGAAAGGAAACATCGTCAACCATATAAACCACGCTGCCCCTGCCCTTTTTCATCTCCGCAAACACGATGGAATTTTTTAAGGCAGCCTTTGCCGCTTCCCCCGAAAAACCCGAAACGCTTTCAGGTTCGGTAATATACCCCACGTTATAGCCATCCTTTAAAAATTCGAAGGAATCGTTACCCAGTTTCAAAGTATAATAGGTATCTCCATACCCAAATGCCAACGGATGGGTATTGTCCAATTGCACCTTATAAATGCTTCCGGTAATCATATCCTTGGTACTTTCCAGTTCGCGGTGGGCGTATGGAACAAGATTACCCTCGGAAAGGGAATCCTTTTTCTTTTCAGCTTCGGAAATGTTCTTTTTTAAATCAAAGCCATCCTTCCCTTCAAAAACACCAACGGCATTACCAATGGCGACTATTCTCCCGCCCTTTCCAATCCAAGCTTCCAAATTCTCAAAAATATCATCCTTCAAAATAGATTTGTAATTGCCGTCGGGCAGCACCAACACATCATAATCGCTCCATTCAATACTTCCTATATCGTCCGTATTTATGGAAGTGATTGGGTACTTCAACTGGGTCTCGAAAAAGTGCCAAAGCGCACCGTAACTCAATGAAGAAGTACCTTCTCCCTGAAGAACAGCTATTTTTTTGTTTTTAATCAAATGCACGTACTGCGACCCAAAGTCGGTCAGGTTATCCGCAAAACTTGTGGGCGAAGCGTATAACTGCCGTCCCATTTCATTTGCAATTTCAATAAGCGTTGTGTCAAAATCTGCCTTGGTCTTATTGTCGCTTCGCGTAATAATCAAACTACCGCGACCGAAACTTTTGCCGCCAAAGCCCAATTCATTTTCAGAAAAACGCACTTTTATCCCTACTTTCAACAAGGCCGAAAGAAACTCGGCATCCTCCATACTGTTCCATTTCGTAATATAGCCCGCCGCCGAAGGGGAAGCCATATTCACAACGGTTTTATTGGGGTTGGCAGCATTGGCGGCAACCAACGTTGGACTCGCGACTGCCTCCAAACCATAGGCATACGGCAGGCTCCACGCGGTAATATCATAGGTAAGTGGGGTGGAGAGTGCGGCATTAGGCTCAAAAAGCACCTGAACCATTTTTCCTTTCGGCTGGTTGGTACTTACCACCAGCGCGCCGTTGGCATCCAGCGTTCCCTTTTTGTTATCGGAATAATTAAAGCCGCTAACTTTTCCGCCAGTGGCATAACCGTACTTTATTTCGTGCTTGTCCAAAAGCTCGGCAAGCGCTTGGAGATTGTCGGGATTGCCTTTTAACACAAAACTTTTATACTTCAAATTATCGTTTTGAAAGAATTTCCTGAATTCGGAATTGAGGGAAGCCGCTTGTTGCGAAGCCACTTCAATGGTAGAAAGTCCTGTAGTGGTGTGATGTGCCACGCGGTCCACAAGGGTTAGTTCAATGGCTTCGTCATTTATAATCCCCAAACCTGCCATACCGTGGCCCGCCTGCTCATACGTCATCCCGATAGCGCCCATAAAAAGCGGATAGGTGTCGCCATAGCTGGGGTAAAGCAAATCGAAACTCTCGCGGGTAAAGAAAAGCCAACCGTTTTCGTCAAAATATTTGGCATTGTTTTTTCCTATCCGCGTCTGAAATTCGCGCTGAAACGGCGTAATGATATCGTGATAAGGTTCCGCTCCGGGTGCAAAATAATAGGGGTTGTTGATAAATTGCTCGTGAAAATCTACGTGTATCTGCGGCATCCACTGATTGTAAATTTTTAGGCGCTGTTGGGTTTCAATTTGGCTCGCCCACATCCAGTCGCGGTTAAGATCGAACAAATAATGGTTGGGCCGTCCGCCGGGCCAAGGCTCGTGATGCTCTACGGCATCGCGGGATGGATTGTAAGGCGAAGCTTTCACTTGGTTATACCAATTTACGTACCGATCGCGCCCATCGGGATTTACATTCGGGTCCATTATAATGACCATATTCTTCAACCAATCGGTATGTTCGGTAATAAGTTTATAAACCGTGTTCATAGCCGCCTCGCTGCTGCTGGCCTCGTTGCCGTGTACGTTGTAACTAAGCCAAACGATGGCTTTTTCGGGAGTTGCACTCCCAGAAAGTATGCCTATATTTTTTAAATTATCCGTACGTATCTTTTCAAGGTTCGCAAGATTTTCTGCGGAAGAAATCACGGCATAGGTAAGCCGTCTGCGTTCGTTGGTCTTGCCGTAGTCTGCATATTTCACCATTTCGCTATTTGCCGCTACGTGCTCAAAATAGGCAACAACATCAGCGTGGCGGGAAAATTGGGTGCCTATTTCATACCCCAAAAACTCCGAAGGGGATTTCAATTGGGCGAAAACCAGACAAGGCAGGAAATACAGAAGGAAAGCGAAAGTTCGAGTCATTTTGTGCATATTAAATAAGGGCCAAATATAGCCAAATTCCAATTGCCACTTTTGGTATTTGGTGCTTCAAATTTGGAATTTCAAAATCATATTAACGTATCTTTAAACCCGCGACCCACTTAAAACGGTTATTTTTGTTACACTTTTTCCAAAGAACCTATGCCAACCCATTCCATTCCGTATAAAAACACAGGGTATTTTTCAAAATTGATATGCGATTATCTCGCTGAAGATGAAAACTTAAAACCCTTCTTCAATCGTTTTCCAAACTTGGAAAATTTCAAGCATCAACTTACGGAGAAACAGAAAAATTTCACAGACGACAAACGGCATTTGCTGGCCAAGCGGATTATGTACCAATACGGCGATAATTCCATTTCGCAATCCACGCTCAGCAATATCGACTTGCTGAAAGAGCATACTACCTTTACAATCACAACGGGGCACCAACTCAATCTTTTTACGGGGCCGCTTTATTTTCTTTATAAGATATTTTCAACCATCAACCTTGCTGAAAAGTTAAACAAAACCTACCCTACCAACCATTTTGTACCCGTATATTGGATGGCGACGGAAGACCACGATTTTGAGGAAATAAATTATTTTAACCTCTTCGGAAAAAAAGTAAAGTGGGATAGAAAAGCCTCGGGTGCGGTGGGCGAACTTTCTACGGAAGGATTAAAGGAAGTGAAGCAGCTACTGAAAAAGGAACTCGGCGAAAGCGAAAATGCCAAACAACTGATTTCCTATTTTAAGGATGCCTACACAAAACACGACAACCTCGCCGATGCCACGCGTTTTCTGGCCAACACGCTGTTCTATCATCACGGGCTTGTGATTGTGGACGGCAATGACGCAGAGCTAAAAAAATGTTTTATTCCCTATGCCGAAAAGGAACTTACGGAAAACCTCAGCTTTAAAAAAGTTTCGGAAACCACTGAAAAATTGACCGCTTTGGGCTTTTTCGAACAAGTGCATCCGCGGGAAATAAATCTTTTTTATTTGAAGGAAAACCTTCGGGAACGCATTATTGAAAAGGAAGGAAAGTTTTATGTAAATGAAACTGAACTTTCTTTTTCAAAAGAAGAAATTTTAAAGGAACTGCATGAAAACCCCGAACGCTTTTCGCCCAATGCTTTGCTTCGTCCGTTGTATCAAGAAGTAATATTGCCCAACCTATGTTACATTGGCGGTGGTGGCGAGCTGGCATATTGGTTTCAGCTGAAGGATTATTTCAATAAAGTGGAAGTGCCCTTCCCTATTCTGTTGCTTCGCAATTCGGTGCTTTTGGTTCCGAAAATACTTTCGAAAAAACTGAAAAAATTAAATGTTTCTATTGAAGATTTATTCTTGTCCCAGCACGAATTGATCACGAAGCACACCAAGCAAATTTCAAAAATAGATATCGACTTTTCAAAGCAGAAAGAATTCCTAAAACAGCAATTCAAGGATTTATACGAATTGGCAAAACAGACCGACGCATCGTTTTTGGGAGCCGTGGGCGCCCAGGAAAAGAAACAGCTGAACGGCTTGGACAATCTCGAAAAGCGCTTATTGAAAGCACAAAAAAGAAACCTTTCCGAAGAACTTGAACGGTTAAAAGATATTCAAAATCAACTATTCCCAAACCAAAGTTTGCAGGAACGTCAGCTTAATTTTTCGGAATTCCATTGGGAATATGGCGAGGAATTGCTGGATTTGTTGAAAGAAAATTTGGAGCCGTTGGATTTCAGCTTTACTGTTTTGGAGTTATAACCTCCAAATCAAATAAAAATACAAAAATAGAATTCCTTAACTTTGAAAAAAGTTCGTGTGATGGATATTAAAACTTCAAAAATAGAATTGGTGAAATTGATACTGAATATCGAAAGCGATACATTCATCGAAAAAGTGACCGAGTTTATAAAAAATGAAAAGGCTGATTTTTGGAATGAGTTGAGTGCCCATGAGCAAGCTGAGATTAAGAAAGGTATTGAGCAGTTAAACCAAGGCAAAAGAAAATCTTTTAAAGAGGTCCTCACAAAGATTTCATAATGGAAGTTTTTCTTTCCGAACTGGCCGCAACACAATTGGAGGAGCTATCCAAATATTTGTTGGCTAAATGGGGTTATAAAGTCAAAAATGATTTTTTGGCAAAACTTACCAAAAAGATTTCACAAATTGAATTGCAGTCCGAAAGTTACCCAAAATCAAACGAACTTGGTGGGATTTACAAGTGTGTGGTAAAAAAACAAAATAAATTTTATTACCGAATAAATTTCCAAACTGAAGAAATTGAAATTATTACCTTCTTCGATACCATACAAGACCCTGAACGGCTTAAAAAGCAAATAGAATAATCGTGTCTTCGAAGTAAAAAAACCTGTTGAAAACCCTTAAAAAAATTCTTCACAACCCTTTAACCAACTTATATATTTAAAGTATTTTTGCCTATGCAAAACAACGTCCTCATTTTAGATTTTGGTTCGCAGTACACCCAACTTATCGCCAGGCGCGTGCGGGAACTGAACATTTACTGCGAAATTCACCCTTACCATCACATTCCGGAAAGCCTTGACCCGTTTAAGGCCGTAATACTTTCGGGCAGTCCGTTTTCCGTTCGCGCGGAAGATGCGCCCCACCCTGACCTTTCAAAGATTCGCGGCCACAAACCCCTTTTGGCGGTCTGTTATGGCGCTCAGTATTTGGCACATTTCAACGGCGGAAGTGTAGAACCTTCAAACATACGCGAGTACGGAAGGGCGAAACTATCCATGATAAAATCTGGCGAGGAATTTTTTAAGGATATTCCCGAAAACACAAACGTGTGGATGAGCCATAGCGATACCATAGCGCAACTTCCCGAAAACGGAGTGCGTTTGGCGAGCACGGTTGATGTTTTGAACGCCGCCTATAGAATTGAAGGCGAGGAAACGTATGCCATACAATTTCACCCGGAAGTATATCACACCACCCACGGCAAGCAGTTGCTTGAAAATTTCTTAGTAAATATTGCCGAAGTGCCACAAACTTGGACACCCGCAGCTTTTGTTGAAACTACTGTTGAAACTTTAAAAGAGCAGATTGGCGACGGAAAGGTAGTACTTGGTTTAAGTGGCGGCGTAGATTCTACGGTTGCGGCAATTCTTTTGAACAAAGCCATCGGTAAAAACCTATTCTGTATTTTCGTAAATAACGGTTTGCTCCGTAAAAACGAATTTGAAAACGTGCTGCACCAATATAAGGATATGGGGCTGAACGTAAAAGGTGTGGATGCTTCCGAACGCTTTTTGGAAGCATTGAAAAACGAGAGCGACCCAGAGCGAAAACGAAAAGCCATCGGCAACGCCTTCATCGAAGTTTTTGATGACGAGGCGCATCAATTAACAGGAGTAGATTGGTTGGCGCAGGGAACAATTTATCCCGATGTTATTGAAAGCGTTTCGGTAAATGGCCCTTCGGTTACCATAAAAAGCCATCACAACGTAGGTGGTTTGCCAGATTTTATGAAGCTGAAAGTAGTAGAACCTTTGCGCATGCTTTTTAAGGATGAAGTGCGACGCGTTGGAAAAGAAATGGGCATTGACCCCGAATTGTTGGGCAGGCACCCTTTCCCGGGACCAGGTTTGGCAATTCGGATTTTGGGCGATATTACGGCCGAAAAAGTTCGTATCTTACAAGAGGTTGACGCAATATTTATCAACGGCTTGAAAAAATGGGACCTTTATGATAAAGTGTGGCAGGCGGGCGCAATTTTACTTCCTGTGAATAGCGTTGGCGTAATGGGCGACGAACGTACTTACGAAAAAGTAGTTGCGTTACGCGCTGTGGAATCCACGGACGGAATGACCGCAGATTGGGTAAATCTCCCCTATGAATTTTTACAAGAAGTGAGCAACCATATAATAAACCGTGTGAAAGGCGTTAATAGAGTAGTCTATGACATCAGCTCAAAACCGCCCGCGACAATCGAGTGGGAATAACAAAATGAAATCGAGACTATGTTTGGCAAATCTAAAAAATTGATTATCTCTATGTTGAAGTGTTTAATATACGTTTCGGTGACCTTCCTATTTATGGTTAGCTGCGGCTCGGCTGCGCAACAACAGTACAAAAGCCATTCGGTACAAAAAGGCGAAACCGTTTACAGCATTGCAAAAAAGTATAATATTTCAGAAGAAACCATTTACAATCTTAACCCAGACTCCAGAAATGAGTTGAAGGTAAATAGCGTATTGATTATCCCCTCCAACGAGGCAATCAGCTCTGGAACCGATAAAAACAACTACCGCGACCACAGGGTTAAAAAGAAGGAAACCCTTTTCGGAATTGCGCAGCTTTACAACGTAAGCGTGGACGATATCAAGAAGCTAAATAAGGAATTGTACTCCCGCGGTCTGCGAAAAGGCGAGCGATTGTTGATTCCAGCAGCCTCCAAAAAAAATGAAAATACAACTGTTGGAAATGCCCTGCCCGGCACCCAGAAATATACCGTAAAAGCAAAGGAAACAAAGTTTGGGATTGCCCGAAAATTCGGCATTTCAATTGCGGAACTGGAAGATTTGAACCCCGATTTGGGCGAAGGCCTTAAAGTGGGCACAACCTTGATAGTTCCAGACAAAACTGTAATAGAAAATGCTGAAATAGACGAAGAAAATTTTCAGTATTACGAAGTGAAACCCAAGGAAGGGTTTTACAGGTTAAAAGCAAAATTCGGTCTTTCGGAAGAAGAAATCATTGCGCTCAATCCGTATGCAAAAGATGGGCTGAAAGAAGGAATGATCCTAAAATTGCCAAAGGATGAAGGCGGCATTTCAAAAGAGGATATCTCGGTAATCGATCTGGAAAAAAAAATTGACAACAAAAAAATGAAAACGGTAGCATTGATGCTCCCTTTTCGATTAATGCGAAGTGCCAGCGACACCACAGGCAACGACCAAGATTTACTAAAACGCGACCCTACCCTTCGCGTGGCTTTGGACTTTTACAGCGGCGCTTTGATGGCTGCGGAATTCGCAAAGGACCACGGCATTTCCGTGACCCTGAATGTGTATGACACCGAAAAGAGCGATAGCAAGGTGGCCTCCATTGTTTCAAGAAACGAGTTCAAAAACGTGGACGCCGTGATTGGCCCGTTGCTTCAAAAAAATGTGGAGAAAGCTTCGGATATGCTGAAAGGTGATAAAATCCCGGTCTTTTCACCATTGAGCAACAGGGAAATGGCTATGAACGACAACCTTTTCCAAACCCTTCCCACCGATGCCGTGCTACAGAAAACGATGATCCGTTACATAAAAGAGCATAGTGCCGGAAAGAACGTCATCATTATTTCCGACTCCAAAAGAGCTGCTCAAAGGGAGATGGTTCAAACCGCAATTCCATCAGCCAAAACTGTCTCGCCCCGTGGCGGCGGATATATACAGGCCAGCGATATAACTGCGGTAGCCTCACAGGGAATGGAAAACTGGGTAATCCTTGAATCCCAAAATCCGGTGTTGGTAAGCAGTGCCGTAAACGTGCTTTCCGCCATGCCGAATAATTACAAAATTCGCCTATTCACTTTGCAAAAAAACGACGCTTATGAATGGCACGAGGTTTCCAGTATGCGCCTGGCAAAACTGAACTTCACTTTCCCTTCGGTGAACAAAAACATTGATGAAGAAGACCGCAATCCGTTCTTGATAAGTTACAAAAACAAGTACGGTGTGCTTCCGAACCGCTACGCAATCCGGGGCTTTGACGTAACCTATGATGTCTTGCTGCGATTGGCTGCCGAAAAAGATATTTACGATGCCATTATGCCCGAAAGCGAAACGGTATATATTGAGAACAAATTTCGATATGAAAAATCGAAAACGGAAGGCTATTGCAACGAAGCAGCCTATATTTTAAAATATAACGACGACCTTAAATTTGAAGTAGTAGAATGAGCACCGCCAAAGTAACCTATCTCGGAAACCTCCGTACCGAAAATGAACATCTAAAATCGGGCAGTACATTTATTACCGATGCTCCCACGGACAACAACGGAAAGGGCGAAGCATTTTCTCCCACCGATACTGTGGCCACGGGACTTGCCAACTGCATGATTACCGTTATGGGCATAAAGGCCCGCGATATGCAGGTAAATATGGACGGCACCACTGCGCTGGTAACCAAAACGATGGCTGCCGATCCACGCCGTATTTCAAAAATTGAAGTGGTCCTAAATTTTCCATCGGGCATAGATGAGAAAGCGCGAAAAATATTGGAAAATACCGGCAGGACCTGCCCCGTGCTCTATAGCCTCCATCCCGATATTGAAAAGGTGATTACCTTTAATTGGTAGGCTTCTCCAAACCCTTTCAAAGAAAACTTTAAACAGGTATTGTTTTTGATGTTCTTTAAATATGAAACTACTTTTCATTTTTATATTTTCCTTGGTTCTTTTCCCACAAAATAATCCCGAAAAGATGCTGTGGAATGAAAACCAGAAACTCACCTGGAAAGATTTCCGTGGAAAACCCGTGCCGAGCGCCAGTTTTGTGGCAAGTACCAATACAGGTATCAGTTTTCAATATTCCTATTCCATCAAAAACGGAGCAGTAAACGTGGAATATTCCGTTGAAAGTTTTTTTAATCCCGAAGGTTCGTGGTACATTCCCGAAAGGGTGAACGCCCATATTTTAAGGCACGAACAGGCCCATTTTGATATTTCGGAACTGCACGCCCGCATGCTTCGGAAAAATCTTCACGGAAAAAAGTTCACAAAAAGAATAAAATCTGAAATAGAGGGTATCTACAAACAGGTAGAACAGAAAAGACGCGCCATGCAAACCAGATTTGACGCCGAAACAGACCATTCCCGGAACGAGGAAAAAGAAGCTTTCTGGCAGCAATACATCGCCAAACAACTCGCCGATTATGAATCTTGGAAATAACCCAGACCCAAACCATTTGGTGGAATTGGCAAATTATAAAATGCCTTTCGGAAAATATGAAGGCTATTATTTGGCAAACATTCCTGAATATTACTTTGTGTGGTTCAAACAAAAAGGCTTTCCCGAGGGAAAATTGGGCCGGATGATGGCCGAAATGTATGAACTGAAATTGAACGGGCTGGAAGGATTGGTGCAGAAGCTTATTAAAAAGTAACGGTTGGCAGTGCTTCGGCTCCGCTCTGCAACCGGTCAACTTTGACAAAGTTTGAAACTTTGTCAAAGTTTTATGGATTTCCCTCTTGGAATTTGGAATTTGATTTTTGGAATTTTCCACTTCCTTTCCACAATAAAAAATGTACCTTTGCATCCCGTATAGTTATTTCAGCACAGGCACTCATGAGCACTACAAAATACATCTTCGTTACGGGCGGGGTTTCATCATCTTTAGGAAAAGGAATTATAGCGGCATCGTTGGCTAAACTCTTGCAGGCCAGAGGCTACCGCGTTACCATCCAAAAATTGGATCCCTATATAAATGTAGATCCCGGAACGCTGAATCCATACGAACACGGCGAGTGCTACGTAACCGATGACGGCGCTGAAACCGATCTTGATCTGGGCCACTACGAGCGTTTTCTAAACGTAAATACTTCACAGGCAAACAACGTTACCACCGGCAGAATTTACCAAAGTGTAATTGAAAAGGAACGCCGGGGTGAATTCTTGGGAAAAACCGTGCAGGTTATTCCGCACATTACCAACGAAATCAAGGAACGCGTACAATTACTCGGAAATACGGGCGATTACGATATAATCATTACCGAAATCGGCGGTACCGTGGGCGATATTGAATCATTGCCCTACATCGAGGCCGTGCGCCAAATGAAGTGGGAAATGGGCGACGACAACGCTTTGGTCATCCACCTAACGCTCGTGCCCTACCTTTCGGCAGCAGGCGAACTCAAAACAAAACCCACCCAACACTCCGTAAAAACCCTTATGGAAAGCGGAATACGCGCAGATATTTTGGTTTGTAGAACGGAGCACGAACTTTCCAATGATTTAAGAAGAAAACTCGCGCTTTTCTGTAATGTGAAAGAGGAAGCCGTTATCCAGTCCATCGACGCTTCCACTATTTACGACGTGCCGAATATGATGCTGGAGGAAGGGCTTGACACGGTAACACTTCAGAAATTAAATTTAAAGAATTCCAAAAAACCAGATTTAAAGCAGTGGAATAAATTTCTGCAAAGGCACAAAAACCCAAAAGGAGAGGTTCATATAGGCTTGATTGGAAAATATGTGGAATTGCAGGATAGCTACAAGTCAATTCTTGAATCCTTCATCCACGCTGGTGCGGAAAACGAGGTGAAGGTAAAAGTAGAATACATACACTCTGAACACATAAACGCCAAAACCATCGGGAAGAAACTTTCAAAACTCGATGGCATTTTAGTGGCTCCCGGGTTTGGCGAGCGCGGTATTGAAGGAAAAGTTGCCGCCGTAAAATACGCCCGCGAAAACAACCTGCCATTTTTGGGAATCTGTTTGGGAATGCAAATGGCCGTTATTGAATTTGCACGAAACGTTTTAAAGTTGAAAGATGCCAACAGCACCGAAATGGATTCGCAGACAAAAAATCCGGTAATAAGCATCATGGAAGACCAAAAAAACATAACCGACATGGGCGGCACCATGCGTTTGGGCTCTTGGAAGTGCGACTTGAAAAAAGGAAGTATCGTAAGCAAGGTTTACAAAACGAAAACAATTGAAGAGCGCCACCGGCATAGGTATGAATACAACAACAAATACCGGGACCAGTTTGAGGCTGCGGGCCTTGTTGCAACCGGAATAAACCCAAACACCGGTTTGGTGGAGATTGTGGAAATTCCCGAGCATCCATGGTTTGTGGGCGTGCAGTATCATCCCGAATACAAGAGTACGGTTGCCAATCCGCATCCACTATTTGTGGCTTTCGTGAAGGCCGTGCACGAACATTCCCTAAAAAAGAAATAAGACAATTTGGCGCAATAAAAGAAAAGGCGGGATTATTGCCCTGCCAGATAAAATTAATGATAATATGCTTTTGATTAATTTCAAAAGAAGAAATAAAAGATGGAACAAAAGAAATTCGACTTTAACTCACTTATTGGTTTTTTATTAATCGGCGGTATCCTAATCTGGATGTTGTACCTCAACAAACCTACCGAGGAAGAAATCCAGGCGGAAAAAGCCAAGACCGAAGCCGCTGCAAAACAAGAGGCAGAAGCTGCAAAACCCACAGATGAAGTTACACTTGCGCAGGCAACTTCAGATACAATGAGTGCTGTGAAACAGGGTGATTCCCTGGCTTTTGAACAGTTAAAGAACAAGCTCGGTTCTTTTGCGTATTCTGAAACGCTTCCTTCGGCAACCGATGCCACAACGGTTTTGGAGAACGATGTGCTTTATTTGGAAATAAGCAATAAAGGCGGATACATTACGGAAGCGCTTTTGAAAAATTTCACCAAATATGACTCCGTTCCAGTGTATTTGATAAAGGATGGAACCGCTTCCTTAAATCTTCAGTTTACGTCAGAAAACCGAACGCTAAACTCACAAGACCTTTATTTTGAACCTACCTTGAGCAAAAATGGCGAAGACCAAGTGCTCTCCATGAAGCTCAAAACTTCAGAAAACGGGTTTATTGAATACCGTTATACCCTGCATCCGGGTGAATATATGATGGATTTCAGCATCAACAGCCAGGGCTTGGACGGCATTATCAATACTTCGCAGCCGATGTATCTGGACTGGCAGTTAAAGGGCTATCGTCACGCCAAGAGTATTTCATACGAAAACCGTTATTCGCGTTTAACCTATGAATACGATGACGAAAAACACTCAAAACTTTCCCCTTCGGGCGAAGATGATGAACTGGAGAAGGACGTAACCTGGATGAACTTCCGTCAGCATTTCTTCAGCTCCATGCTCCTTACCGATACTCCTTTCAAGGAAGTGAAATTGACTTCCGTTGATTTGGTGAAAGACGAAGAGGTAGATACTACCTTCACCAAACAATACGGTGCAAAGATGCTTTTGGAACCAAAAAATGGGGCGTTGTCGTATAATATGAATATGTACTACGGCCCATCCGATTATCAAATTTTCAAAAAATACGGCCGCAATCTGGATGAAGCCATGCCGCTGGGCTGGGGTATTTTTGGGGTGATAAACAAATACATAATCATTCCGTTATTCGGTTTTTTAACCGATTTTCTTCCCGCAGGAATAGCCATCATCGTTTTGACGATTCTTATAAAACTTATGCTTTCGCCAGTGCAGTACAAGCAGTATTTGGCACAGGCGAAGATGAAAGTGCTGAAACCCGAACTCGACGAGATAAAGGAAAAGTATAAAGGCAACAGCTTAAAAATCCAACAGGAAACCATGAAGCTGCAAAACTCCGCCGGCGCCAGTCCGCTGAAGGGTTGTTTGCCAGCTCTGTTGCAAATTCCGGTGTTTTATGCGCTGTTTACGTTTTTCCCCTCGGCTTTTGATTTGCGGCAGAAAAGTTTCCTTTGGGCAGATGACCTTTCCAGCTATGATACCATTGCAGAATTGCCGTTCCACATTCCATTTTATGGAGACCACGTGAGCCTCTTCCCTATTTTGGCCTCTATCGCCATCTTTGTTTATATGATGATGACCATGGGCGCAAACATGCAGCAACAGCAGCAGCCGGGAATGCCGAACATGAAATTCCTTATGTACCTTTCTCCATTGTTTATGTTGGTATTCTTCAACAACTATGCGAGTGGGCTTTCGCTGTATTACTTCGTTTCAAACTTGATTACCATTGGCATTATGCTCGTAATCAAAAACTTCATTATTGATGAAGACAAAGTACACGCAAAAATTCAGGTGAAAAAGGCCACGCCAAAGAAACAAAACAAGTTTCAGCGCAAAATGGCCGAGATGATGGAACAGGCCGAGCAACAGAAAAAAGCCGGAAAACGTTAGATTTTTCTTTAGATTTAAAATGTTTGAAAATAGATTTTAGATTTAAGCGTTTGCTTTTTAAGTAAATGAACAATGAAAAAAATTGCTTTAACTTTCTTCTTCGGAATTGTACTCTGCTCCCAAGTTTCCTTTTCACAAAGCGAAATAAACCAAATGGACGCACAGGGAAAACGCCACGGTCTTTGGAAAAAAACCTTTGAAGGCACCGATCAGCTTCGCTATGAGGGAACTTTTGAACACGGAAAGGAAGTGGGCGAATTCAAGTTTTATTGTGAAGATTGCAAAAGCCAGCCGATGGTCATTAAAAACTTCACGGGGAAAGACGATATCGTCGAGGTAAAATATTTCACCGTAAAGGGAAAACTGGTAAGTGAAGGAAAAATGCAGGGCAAGGACCGCATTGGCGAATGGGTCTATTACCACGAAAAGTCCAACAATGTTATGACGCGCGAGCAGTATAATGACGGAAAATTGGACGGTAAAGTAATTACTTATTATCCCAACGGAAAAATTACCCAAGAAACCACATATAAAAACGGGATAAAGGAAGGTGAGGACAATTATTATTCTCCTGACGGAATTCTATTGAAAAAGTTACTATACACAAACGACCAACTTCAGGGCACCGCCACATATTATGATGCTTATGGCAATGTAATAATTGAAGGTTTTTATAAAGAAGGAAAAAAGCACGGACTCTGGAAATACTACAAGGATGGGAAAGTGATTTTGGAGGAAACCTATCCAAAAGCTGATAAATAATTTTTTTTAATCCCAAATTCCAAAGCAGCACCTTCAGATTTATTTGAGTTTTGCCGTTTTATGATTTCGTTATAATTAGGAGTTTGGAATTTGGTGCTTTCAAGCCGTATCTTTGCACACATTTAAATAATCATGAAAAAACGAGTAGTTGTCGGTCTTAGCGGAGGCGTTGACTCCAGCGTTGCAGCCTATCTTTTAAAAGAGCAGGGCTACGACGTTATTGGGCTATTTATGAAGAATTGGCACGACGACTCCGTAACCATTTCTGATGAATGCCCATGGCTTGAGGACAGCAACGACGCAATGCTCGTGGCAGAAAAACTGGGCATTCCCTTTCAAACGGTAGATTTAAGCGAGGAATACAAAGAACGCATCGTTGACTATATGTTCCGCGAATATCAAATGGGCCGTACCCCAAACCCAGATGTACTGTGCAATCGTGAAATAAAGTTTGACGTGTTTATGAAAATCGCCCTCGGGCTGGGAGCAGATTTTGTGGCAACGGGGCATTATTGCCGGAAAGGCACCATTGAAAAAGACGGAAAAGAGATATATCAATTGCTCGCGGGAAAGGATCCAAACAAAGACCAATCGTATTTTCTGTGCCAACTTTCGCAGGAGCAACTTTCCAAAACCTTATTTCCAATTGGGGAATTGTTGAAACCGGAGGTTCGAAAGATTGCTTCGGAACAAAATTTAATTACCGCCGAAAAACGCGATTCGCAAGGATTGTGCTTTATTGGGAAGGTAAGGCTGCCCGAATTTCTTCAACAGCAACTGGCCCCGAAAGATGGAGCCATTGTGGAAATTCCTTCAGATTTTGCAAATTACGGGGAAACGATTCCGGATTTCAATTCAAAAGAAGAAGAATTGCAATACCTCTCAACAAAACATACCTACGCCATAACGGACGGCAAACAGGTGGGCGTTCACCCCGGCGCGCATTATTTTACAAACGGGCAACGCAAAGGATTGGCCGTGGGAGGCACCAAGGAACCGCTATTTGTGATCGCCACAGACGTGGAAAAAAATGTAATTTACACGGGACAGGGCAAAGACCACCCGGGTTTGTACCGTCGTGGACTTTATGTGAAGAAGGAAGAAATCCATTGGATACGTGAAGATTTAGAAATATCGGAAGATGAAACTTTGGAAGTCATGGCTCGCATCCGCTATCGCCAGCCTTTAGAAAAAGCAACACTGTACCGAACAGTTTCTGGACTTTATGTTATATTTGACAACCCACAATCCGCCATTACCGAAGGGCAATTTGTAGCTTGGTATGACGGTCCCGAATTATTGGGAAGCGGTGTAATCTCTTAAAAAATCATTATGATGAAAAAATTATCCCTATTATTTGTTGTACTTATTTCAACATTTGGCTTAGCCCAAACCGAGGATGCCCTGGTATTTCTTGAAGCAAAGGATCCCGCTGTGGTTGCCGCAGCGCTGGCAAACCCCATAACTATATTGAGTCAAGCTGCGCTTGATCGCAAAAACACACAAGGAACACCGATTGACGATCGCGACGTTCCATTAAACGAGATCCAAAAAGCACAGATTGAAGCCGCACAAGGTATTACGGTGCTTGCCAAATCAAAATGGCTCAACGCTGTATATGTTCGAGGTACTGAAAATAATATTAACAATCTTCTAAACCTTCCTTTCGTTGAGGATATAGAATTCGCAGATAAAAATCTTAATAACCCGGCTGCAGGCAGGCAGTTTACTCCAGACAAATTTGAAATTGAAAATCAAGCGAGACCTGTTTATAATTACGGGAGTGCGACAAACCAAACCCAAATGTTGAATGTAGATTATCTTCACGAAAATGATTACACTGGGCAGGATATAATTGTTGCTTTTATGGATAATGGCTATCCGGGCGTTTTAACAAATCCTGCATATACAACACTTAGAAATGAAGGTAGATTGTTGGGCTATTATGACTTCGCCGCTCGAGTTGAAAATTCAAACGGAAATGGAAGCCACGGTGCCGTTACTTTCAGCGATGCGGCAGGATTTTTAAACGGACAGTTTGTAGGGACCGCGCCAGACGCTTCCTATTATTTATATATTACGGAAGACAGCGACGAATCTCCTGCGGAAGAAGCATATTGGGTAGAGGCATTGGAACGTGCAGATAGTCTCGGTGTATATGTAACCAACACTTCCTTGGGCTATCAGGATTTTGACAATCCAGCCTTCGACCATACGTATGAAGACCTTGACGGCCAAACAACTATCGCTGCCAGAGGTGCAAATGCCGCTTTTGACAAAGGTATGATAAATGTAACCTCAGCCGGAAATGATGGATACCCGGGCGATTTTGGATATGTTGCAACCCCTGGAGATGCTCCGGGCAGCTTCACCGTCGGCTCCGTTACTAGCTCTGGGAGTCCATCCGATTTTAGTTCGTATGGCCCAACCGTAGATGGTCGTATAAAACCAGATGTTGTTGCTCAGGGTAGCGGTGCAGCCGTGATTGATCAATTCGGTAATGTTACCACCTCTAGCGGAACGTCATTTAGTTCGCCTATAACTGCTGGGGCTGTAGCAGCGTTGTGGAGTGCAGTACCACATTTAAAGAACGATGTAGTGACTCAGGCTATCCGTGAATCCGCGAGCAGATATACTAATCCCACACCTAAATTGGGCTATGGAATCCCAAATTTCGGTGATGCGCTTAATGCCCTGCTTTTATTAAGTGTGGAGGAGCAAATGCAAGATTCATATTTTGCGTTATATCCCAACCCGGTGAGTACGGAAATAAACATCTCGTTTCCGAAAAATTCTGATAGTGCCGAGTTTGCACTTTTTAATATTTTGGGTGAAAAGATACTTCAAAGCAATATTACCACTCTAAGAAATAGAATTGATGTTTCGGCACTCTCTTCAGGAATGTATATTGCTTCCATTACTTCAAATAATAAAACAACGAGCTATAAAATTATTAAGGAGTAGTGCAAAACCGGATTACAGAACTTTTTAATATCGAGTATCCTCTAATTCAAGCCGGAATGATCTGGAACAGCGGTTGGCGTCTTGCAAGTGCTGTGGCGAATGCAGGAGGTCTGGGGCTTTTGGGCGCAGGTTCCATGTATCCCGAAGTACTTCGGGAACATATTCTGAAATGCAAAAAAGCCACCGATAAACCGTTCGGGGTAAACGTACCAATGCTATATCCTGATATTGAAAAGATAATTGACATCATTATTGAAGAAGATGTGAAAATTGTGTTCACCTCAGCTGGAAATCCAAAAACATATACTTCTAAACTCAAAGAAAACGGAATTACGGTTGTTCACGTAGTAAGCAGTGTGAAATTCGCACTCAAAGCACAAGAAGCAGGCGTGGATGCCGTGGTTGCCGAAGGTTTTGAGGCTGGCGGCCACAACGGTCGAGAGGAAACAACTACTTTCACTCTAATTCCAATGGTCAAGGAACAACTGGAAATCCCATTGATTGCGGCTGGCGGAATAGCAACAGGTCGCGGTATGCTTGCGGCTATGGTTTTGGGAGCCGAAGGGGTGCAGGTAGGAAGCCGTTTTGTAGCTTCGGAAGAGGCATCGTCCCATCAAGCTTTTAAGCAACTGGTTGTAGATGCCAAAGAAGGTGACACTCATCTTACCTTAAAAGAGCTAGCTCCCGTGCGGATGTTAAAAAATAAATTTTTTGAAAGTGTCATGCAACTTTATACTACAAACCCCACGAAAGAAGACCTTATAAAACATTTAGGTCGCGCCCGCGCCAAACGCGGGATGTTTGAAGGCGATCTGGAGGAAGGTGAATTGGAAATCGGACAGATTGCTGGCCTTATTCACGATATTAAGCCCGCCGCTGTGATTGTAAAGGATATAATTTCAGAATTTGAAAGTGCAAAAAAAGAGGTGACAAATTTATAATACCTTTAGAAAATTGTCTTAAATAAAAAACCCTTCCGACAAATTTCGGAAGGGTTTTTTTGAACTAAAATCTCAAGCTTACTCTTTTATGAGTCTTCTTACTATCTGACCATTTTTAGTTTCTATTTTAATAAAATAGGTAGCTGCAGCCATTTTGGAAACATCTATCGTTTTTCTCATACCCATAGTATTCAAATTGACTTTCAAAATAAGTCTGCCGCGAATATCATAAATACTCAAGTTTTCCAACGAAAGGGCTTGTGGATTATCCAAAACAACTTGATCCTTAGCCGGATTCGGGAATAAAGTAATCTGCTGTAAACCTATTTCGTTAACAGAAAGTTCAACGTCAACCGTTAATTCAAAGGTGCACACGGAAATGTTACCGCTTCCGTCCTCGGCGGTAAGAGATATGGTGTGAACCCCATCGCCCAATTGCGTGCCGGCAGCGGGATCTTGCGACGTGATGGTTACTGGATCGGTACAATTATCTGTCGCACTTGCCTCTCCTATTCCGAAGTAATCTGGTAGCGTGTACATTTCACCAGAAGGTACAACTACAGTTTGGTTTGAAGGACACGTAATATCTGGCGACAATAGATCTTGCACGGTTACCACTGCAATACAAGTAGATGAATTTCCGTTCACGTCGGTTACTGTCAAAGTTACATTATTGGTTCCAAGATTTGAACAATCAAAGGATGAAACGTCAATACTCCTACTTGCAATTCCGCAATTATCATTACTTCCGCCGTCAACATCGGCCGCAACGATGGTTGCGTTGCCCGAGGCATCCAACTGCACGGTAATATTTTGGCAAACCGTAATTGGGTTTTCTGAATCGGTTACAGTAACATCAAATGAGCAGGTTTGAATTGGATTCACACCATCATCATATTCAAAAGTATTGGTTGTAGTACCAATCGGGAAAGTGTCACCACTTGCTATACCGGCTGTTTGGGTTAAGGTTCCACTTCCACAGCCTGCAGGAGAGTCCACGGTGTAGGTTACCACAGCCCCACAAATTCCGGGATCGTTGTTCTGGGTGATATTTCCAGGGCAGGTCAATGGACCGCCGCCTCCGTTACCTATTACATTTACAATTGCTGAACAGGTGGAAACCGCACCAGTATCGTTGGTTGCCTGCACTGGGATTGTATTGAGTCCTACATCGGCACAGCTAAAATCTATTGTTGCTCCAAGGGGGCTTCCTCCGAGCACGGTATAATTACCGCAATCAACCGAAATACTGTATAATAAATCCTGCGCATTAATAGTAGCATTTCCGTTGGAATCCAAGTTGACATCAAGTACTGGCGCTGCTATTTCATAATCATATTCTATTCCCCAGTTATTCAAGGTTCCACTAAATGCACTTTCCACATCGGAGACGGTCATTTCCCAGACACCCATAGTACTTTCGCCGTCAAAAACGGAAAGTGGATTATTGGGAATAAAACTTCCATTTATGGTTGGTGTGCCAGACTGGCATTCATTCTCCACCGAGGTGGCTGCTTCATCATTGAGGGTAGCTACGATATCGTCACCCGAACATCCATAGCCTGAAGAAGTTCTTCCTGGTCGGTCAATGATAGTAGCAATAGTACCTGCTGGCGATTTGATTTTAACAATAACATCTCCCACCCAAGTGTGACTAATATTTACGTTCACGTCCAGATCGGTAATTGTTACATTTTCCGAAATTGTCATGGTGGTAGTTACGCCTGAGGTATTCCCGTCGGGTATCGGCACATTAGGACTCACTGACTGAGAGCCGGACATTGGGATTGGGCCGGATCCCATACAGATAATTTCCGGAGCGTTGTTGGTAACATTTATATCATCCGTAAGCGTTGTTGGCGCTCCGGTACAGAAATCATTGACTGCGTAAGTTACGGTTACCAAACCTGGGCCGCCTACACTTGGATCAAAAGTAAAGGTGGTACCATTTCCATCGTCGGTTACGCCCGGTCCACTATAAATGCCACCTACGGGCATACCGCCCGAAAGTCCTGTAACAATACCACCTGCAAGGCAAATTTCATCGACCACGTCTAGATTTGAAAACGTAGGCGGAAGATCGAAAGCTTCGGTTCCATCGCTTTTGCTGCTGGAAGAACCTTGGCTTGCGCTAAACCCAAGACCTCTTCTCGCAAACGCTTCCCAAATAGCACACTGGTAAGCTCCTCCGAACAGCGCCTGATCTGCCACCAAAATAGCATCACGACCATCGACAAATCCAGGGCTACAGGGTTGAAGTTTTAATCCTTCGGTAACAAGCGCCAAAGAAATATTGTTTCCTCCGTTTCCATTATAAAAATCGGGACTGTAGGGTACGGTAGCCATAATTTCCCAAGTCATCTCCCAAAGCATCGTTGCCCACACTTCACCTACACCGTGCGGTGCAACGGCCGTTTTAATATCGTCATAGGTATGGGGGTTTATTGCAAAATCGGTGCTATATGGATATACTCGAATACCAGGTCCTCCGGGACCCTCTCCTATTAACCAAGTTCCAACACCTCGGTAATCGGGACCTGCATCGCCGGGTTCCATGGTTAGCATCAAGCTATAATAATCGCTCCAGCCCTCGCCCATCTGTTCTTGGTTTTGAAGACAAGATGATGCCGCTGGCCCGCCGGTAAGTCTATTTGAAATTCCGTGTCCATATTCGTGAACGATTACAGCATTGTCCAAATCACCATCTCGAGTATTACAAACATACATTTGCATTCTGGGACGGTTTCCATCGGTTGGAGTAGAAAAATTAGCGTTGCAAGATCCAGACCCGTCTTGGGCTTCTGCATTTACTGGGTCATTGCCTGCTCCACCGTTTCCGTAGTTATTGTGCTGGAAGTTTCCACTTACTTCATCAAAACCATACATATAGGTAACATCGTGAATTATGTTTGACCAATAAAACAAGTTGGTAATGGCAGCATTTTCTGACTGGTCGCCACTACTATAGGTAGTGTTTAACGGAAAATCGAAAACCAGGTTGCCTCCGGGACTAAAAGCATATTTCCCGTCAGGACTGTTATTTGCATTATCATCGTCATAGGCATCTACGTTGTTACCACGAGTGTTGGTATACTCGGGAGTATCATCACCGTTAGTATCGTGCCATCCGTAGGGGGATGCAGTTAAGTGTTCAGGGTTTGTTACTAAGGTTCGGGTTCCATAATTTGGGCTTTCCACAGGCATAGCATATACCCTGTAGCGGGCCGTAGGTGGGGCTACCATAGCTGACAAACCTTTATTGGCTTGAGCGGGTTCACGCATAGGCCCGATAAATGGTGCGGGCGCATCTGTTGCGTGTACATGGTCTGCGTGATCTCCCAAAATATTACATGATACAGTCCAATTATCCTTATCGATAATGGCTCCAGTGACGGCATCTACGCGGAAATTCCACCAATCGGCGGAAGTTTTTTCGGCTATGGAAAGTTCCCAAACCAATTGAGTACCAATTTCCTCCCGATAATAATACATTAGTCTAACGGGTATTTCTTCAGAAGAAATTCCAGCCTTGTTGAATATTGCCGCTTTGCTTTTGCCACCAATATTCTTAATCTGTTCAAGGTTTTGGACACGGTAACCCATTTGCCCCGCAACGGAAGTAATTGCCTGTCTGGCCGAAATTGCCTGGGAACTACTTTTAATGGTAGCTCTTGGATCTGCCAAGAAGTTGTTATGCTCCACCAGCACTTTACCTGTATTGTCAAAATGCACACTGGATTCGGTTCCATATATTTCCAGACCGTCTATGGTCTGCCTAACATATACGTGTCTAATACCACTGGTTCGGCTTGTGTGCTCGTTGGTAATTGCGAGCTCACCGGTTTTCTGTAATACTAGTTTTGCCAACGAAAAGGTCGCTGGCTCAGAAGCCAATCTGGCTTCTTGGTTCTTTCTTTCGGAATTTTTTTGCTGTGCGGAGACCTGAAATGCCAATAGACACAGCATCATTAAGAGTAATGCTGATTTTTTCATAATAGAAGGTTGGATTATTTAGTTAAATTGATTTATTATTTAATCGTATAAATCAATCATTTGTCATCACGCAATTTAAAAAAAATCGAGAGATATATGGCAATAAAAAAAGCCTCCCAAAATGGGAGGCTTTGTCTTAAAAAAATTGTGTGTATTAAAGCACTTTTACGTTTACCGCGTTCAATCCTTTTTTGCCTTCTTGAAGATCAAATTCTACTTCGTCACCTTCGCGAACTTCGTCGATAAGGCCTGAAATGTGTACAAAATGTTCTTTGTTGGTTCCTTCTTCAGTGATAAAACCAAAACCTTTGGTATCGTTGAAGAATTTTACTGTTCCTTTGTTCATTGTATTTAATTAAAAAATTTATAATAAGTGGCAAAGATAATCTTATAAATGAGAAATATTAATTTTTAACAATGTTTATTTTAAAAACTTAAAATTTTAAACTTTTTATTGAAATTTAATAGAATGTGTAAAAAATCCTCAAATCGCTGCTTATATTACCGTTTACTTACTGGCTATTCGTCTTTTTTTGGCTGAAATCTTCTCTTGAAGCCAAAGTGGATAATTCGAATTATTTTCCGCTTCCAGTATTAATATGGATTGATCGCTATCTGTATTTAATAATTCCCGCTGTTTTTTTCCTAAAATTTCACCCGCAGTCTGCAATCCTGAGTATCCAGCCCCCGCAACTCCGTGGCTAACAATGCTGGCGCCACATAGGTACAGATTTTTTATTTCACTTTTTGATTTATAGGCAAAAGGCCCAATTTGTGTAAGTTTCTTCTCCGTTCCATACACATTTCCTTTAGTGGAATTTATATAATATTCATTTGTTATGGGCGTTCCCAGTTCTTTGTGAACAATATGCTCTCGAATGGTAGGCAACACTTTTTCCAAAGTATTGATCATTTTTTCCGTAAGCAGTTCCTTAAATTGAAGGTACTTTTCGGATCGTGGCTTCCCCTCGTTTTTGAATTCCTCAAAAACTTTATAATCCAAATAGGTTATGGCCTCTATGCTGTGGTGTTTTCCATCGAAACTGGAAGGGTCTTTCAAGGTTGTGCAACTGATGAACATTCCCTCAAAAGCAGCCTCGGTAGTTATATCGGGCATCATCATGCGTTCATAGACGGTATCCATATCTTCATTGGGCATAAGCCAAATATTTCCGGAATCCATCCCCGCAGCCCTGAGATCCATAGTTACCGTTAGAAAAAGCATAAGTGAAGTGCATGAATAAGTCGTCTTGCTTAACTTTTTCCTCAGTTTTCTACTTAAGTTTATTCCTCCCACAAGTTGCTGATAGGTAATATTCGGATCGGCGTTTGAAATGATGCGCTGGGCAAATAGCTTCTCCCCGCCTTTCAGCACAACACCCGCGGCCGTTTTTCTTTTGCCACCTTCCAGCAGAATCTTTTTTACGGATTGTTGTGTTCGCACTTCACCACCGTGTTTTTTTAAGGTTCTGGTCATTGCCTTTACAATTGCTGCTCCGCCGCCGCAGGGATAAAAGCCCCCATTAAAGTAATGGTCCATCACTGCGCAGTGCAACGGAAAACTCGCCTTGGCGGGAGCAAGCCCGTGATCACCAAATTGTATATTGAGAATTTTTTTAAGAAGCGGATCCTTAATATGCCAATCGATCACCCTTTTGAGGCTGAAAAGAGCATATTTCCCCATATTCTTGGTTCGGAATGGGATGGTGAGATGTTGCCAAAACCCTTCTACATTTGGAAGTAGCTGCAACTCGGCGCTCACGTTTTTTACCAGGTTTAGATATTTTGTTATGTTTTTCTCTTCCTTCGGAAATCTTTCCACAAGCGCGGCAATCAGTTGGTCAAAATTTCCCGGGAAATCAAAACGCTCATCTCCAATATAAGCATGCTCGTAGCCAGCTGGATTCATTCTGAAAAAAACGAGGTTCTCCGCAATACCAAGTGCCTCATAGAGTTGCGAAGTAGATTGTCCTTTATCCAATAGCCCCACGTAATGAACACCCGGAGTAAAGCGATGGCCGTTTAAATAAAAACTATGGCACCATCCTCCGGGCACATCGTGCTGCTCCAGAACCAATACTTTCTGACCAGCTTTTGATAAAAAGATAGCTGCAGCAAGGCCGCCTACGCCACTTCCAATTATAATTGTATCAAAATCATTCTGTCCATGGACTGGACGGGAGGTGGCACTGGGAGGCATATTTTTCAGAAGTGTAACTTTGTTGAATATTTGTTAATCATATTTAAACAAAGCTATACTTTTTATTGAAATTGAAACATTGCTTTCAGAAATTTTCAAAAAAACTACAGCGCTGCCATTATCTGGTTTTTCAAAATATCCTCAAAAGTTTCTCTTTTTCTAATTAAATGTGCCTTTCCCTTATACCAGAGTACTTCCGCAGGCCGATAACGGGAGTTGTAGTTACTGGCCATGGTGAAGCAATAGGCCCCAGCGTTATGAAAGGAAAGTATATCTCCCTCGTGCAATTCCGGAATGCGGCGGTTGTTCGCAAACGTATCGGTTTCACAAATGTACCCTGTTACAGTGTAAAATCTATCCCTTCCCTGAGGCCTTGAAATATTTGAAATTTCGTGTTGCGAGCCGTAAAGCATCGGGCGGATTAAATGGTTAAACCCACTATCCACCTGCGCAAAAACGGTAGAAGTAGTTTGTTTTATCACATTTACCTTTACCAAAAACTGTCCGGCCTCACTCACCAAAAATTTCCCTGGCTCAAAGGCCAAGGTCAAGTTTTTACCGTATTTTTTACAGAAATCATTAAAGCGCTTACTCAGTTTTTTTCCCAATTCCTCTACGTTTGTTTCTATATCGCCTTCTTTGTAAGGTACTTTAAAACCGCTTCCGAAATCAATAAATTCGAGATTATCGAAATTTTCAGCCGCATTAAAAAGTATTTCCGAAGCATAAAGAAAAACATCGATATCCAAAATATCGCTGCCCGTGTGCATATGGATTCCGTTGATATTCATCCCTGTATTCTCAACTATCCTTTTCAACAAAGGCATTTGATGGATTGAAATTCCAAACTTGCTGTCAATATGCCCCACGGAAATATTTGCGTTTCCGCCTGCCATAACGTGCGGATTTATTCGGATACAAACAGGGATTTTGGGATGCTTGGTTCCGAATTGCTCCAAAATGGAAAGGTTGTCAATATTTATTTGCACCCCTAATTTTGCGGCTTTTTCAATCTCTTCCAGCGAAATTCCGTTGGGCGTGTAGATTATGTCCTCTGGTTTAGCCCCAGCTTCCAAGCCCAGCATCACTTCCTGTATAGAAACCGTGTCCAGACCACTGCCCATATTAATGAGCAATTTTAATACTGAAATATTTGAAAGGGCTTTTACGGCGTAATTTATTCTCAAACTATCCACCTTATCAAAAGCGCCGGTCAACCGTTTATACTGCTTTTCAATTTTAGCGGCATCATAAACATACACGGGGCTTCCGAATTCTTGGGCAATTGCCAAAAGGTCTTGGTTTTTCATTTCTTTAGAATAAATTTTTAAAAATTAAGGCGCAAAAATAGAAAGGAATGCCGAATTACTTCATTAAGAATCACTTAAATTTTCAAATTTGTGAAGGATGGAAAATTTCTGAAACGTAAAGCTTTAAAAACATTAGCGCATTCCTGTTACATTTGTTATTTTTGCAATCCATAAACAAGCCTGCCTGCCAAACGGGTAGGTACAAAACCGCTACTATGAATTTACACGAATATCAAGGAAAAGAAATTTTAAACAGTTTTGGCGTTGAGATACAGCGCGGTATCGTGGCTACCACCCCTAAAGAGGCAGTGGAGGCCGCAAAAAAACTTACCGAACAAACCGGGACAGGCTGGCACGTTATCAAGGCCCAAGTACACGCCGGTGGCCGCGGAAAAGGTGGTGGTGTAAAACTTGCAAAGAATTTACAGGAAGTTGAAGACATTGCAGGAAAAATCATTGGGATGGATCTTGTAACCCCGCAAACTTCCGCAGAAGGAAAAAGGGTGCACCAAGTTTTGGTTGCTGAAGATGTTTATTACCCAGGCGACAATGAGCCAGAGGAATATTATATGAGCGTCCTGTTAAATCGTTCCACGGGAAGAAACATGATTATGTATTCTACCGAGGGTGGAATGGATATAGAAACGGTAGCCGAGGAAACTCCTCATTTAATTTTCACCGAAGAAATTGACCCAGCCGTTGGCCTTTTGGGCTTTCAGGCAAGAAGGGTTGCTTTCAATCTTGGTTTAAGCGGAAAGGCTTTTAAGGAAATGACCAAATTTGTTACCGCGCTTTACAAAGCCTACAACGAATCTGACTCTTCGCTTTTTGAAATAAATCCGGTTTTAAAAACAAGTGATGATAGAATTATCGCCGTTGATGCAAAAGTAAGTATTGACGATAACGCACTATTTCGTCATAAAGATTACGAGGAAATGCGTGACAAACGCGAGGAAAACCCCGTAGAAGTTGAAGCTAAGGAAAAAGGCTTGAACTATGTGGATCTTGATGGAAACGTTGGCTGTATGGTGAACGGCGCTGGCCTTGCAATGGCAACAATGGACCTTATAAAGCAAGCGGGCGGCGAACCTGCAAACTTCCTTGACGTAGGTGGAACCGCAGATGCCGAGCGCGTTGAGGCCGCTTTCAAACTAATCTTGAAGGATCCGAGTGTAAAGGCAATCCTTATTAATATTTTCGGTGGAATTGTACGTTGCGACCGAGTGGCCCAAGGGGTAATTGATGCTTATAAGAATATGGGCACCATCCATGTTCCAATCATTGTTCGTTTGCAGGGAACCAATGCAGACATTGCAAAAAAACTAATTGACGATAGCGGACTGGACGTTCAGAGCGCTATTGAATTTCAGGAAGCCGCAGATAAAGTGAAGGAAGTTCTTTCCTAAATTGACACCAATAATTTTGAAAGCCCTTTGCATTTGCGAGGGCTTTTTTGTGAATTAATAATTTATGGAGAAAAATCCCAAATCTCTTCTTAGTGATTTAATAAATATGGTAATGGCAGACGGAAAAATAAAAGCTTCCGAAATTGAATTTATTCAGAAACTTGCCAAGCGAATGAATATTTCGGAGAGGGAACTTATTGACCTTTTTGAGAATCCGCAACCTTCCCGGCCCGTTTTCAGTGAAGTGGAACGAATCACGCATTTCTACAAATTGATCTTGATGATGAATATAGACAATGAAGCTCACGAATCTGAAATTGTAGCCTTAAAAAATTTCGGCCTTAAAATGGGCATTCGCCCCATAGTAGCCGATCAAATCTTGAAAAAGTTGGAACAGTCTGAAAACAATACCATCCCAGCTGAAGAATTATTGAAAGTTTTCAAGATATATTACAACTAGTCCAATATCATCTTTTCAATAACGGAAACATCCTTATTTGAATCGAATGAGTTCTTAGCCTGGCTTACCAGGGTCTCCATTTCCTTTTTTATGGCTAAAATGTAATTGTCCTCGGCGGCAGGCTGCTGCTGTAGATACATCAGCATCCACAATAATTTTTCCACCATTATTGGATCGTGCTTGCAATAGGTCCTCAAAGAAGCCATTACGTTGTACATAAGTTCCTCAAATGTAACTACCGCAATACGGAGCGTAGCCTTTTCTTTATGAATGATGATACCATTATCTTTTTTCTGCATCCGCAGAGCGAAAAGATCTGTCAAGTAATCTATGGCATTGATTGCAGTCCCAGGATCGTTAATCCCGGGCGACATTGCCTTTACCGCAATTTCGGTAATCTGTTTGAAGGCCAAGACGTAGTTATCCTCTACCAATTCCCCGCGGGCAAAACTTATATTGGAGATAATTGCACTTACCACTTTCTCATCCAGCGGTTTTTCCGATTTCAGGAATACAGAATTTTTCAGAACGAACAATCCTTTGGGGACGGTAATGTACATTTTGGTTTTTTCGTCATCGCAGATTCTTAAAATATTATTTATGGAAATATTCTGAAAATACCCGCTTCGTCCGGTTTTGTATTCGTGCCAATTTGTGGTATCTGAAAAATCTTTGCTTTGTCCTTCTTCAGAAGAAATCAACTTTTGTAAGCGCAGTTCAGCCGCTTCAAAAATAGTGTCCAGAATATTACTGATTTGTATGCTCTGCGAAATGTTGTGGATAAAATAAATAAAAGCCACTAAACATATAATAGTAAAGGCAATGCCCAAAAGCACTGAAAAACCGGGCAATGTATATTTATCCTCACTTGGTTCAATGGAGAAAAGTGTAAAGATATTGTAGAGAATCGTGGCCAGATAAATTCCCAAAATCAATTGGTGCCGCTTGTCACTTATCAATCCAGGGAGCAATCGGGGCGAATAATTGTTTGATGCTTGGCTTAGCAAAAGCATTACCATTGAAAAACTAAAAACCATTAGCGAAATCAATCCCCCCAGACAGGCACTCAATACGGTAAGGGCGGTATCACCATCCTCTACCATAAGCTGCGGCAATACGTCCATTATTCTTCTTGAAATGCCGTGTTGCTCCAGATACATCATTAAAAGAGCCACTAAAAAACCTGAAAATGCAAATAAGGTAGGATAAAAAGCAATCTTACTTTCAACAGTATTGAAGAAATCAAAAATGCGGATGAAGAGTTTTTTCATAGATGTGATTTATTCAAATTAAAAGTAGTTAAACCCACCTTCATAATTCCTAAAAAGGAAGAAAAAATTTCCGCTCAGCACAATCTAAATGCCAAAAAGTCATTGAAAATATACATGTTTCAGACAAAAAGTCGTAGTTTTTAAATTGGAATTGTTATTGCCAATTAGAAGTAAAATAAACGAAGATTTCAAACAATAAAACAATATGAAAACAGTTAATAAAAACAGTATATGGTTACCAGGACTTTTGGATAATCAGCTTTTTGACAATAAGTTAGATGTGCTTAATAACAATTATGAAACATTTAGCATTCCGGCGGTAAATATTATTGAAAATTTCCCGAATTTTGTAGTCGAATTGGCTGTTCCAGGTTTGCAGAAAGAAGATTTTTCCATTGAAGTTGAGGAAGATACATTGAAAATCTCTTCAAAAAAAGCCAAAGAACAAACAGAAGAAAATAACGATTCCCGTTTTAGAAAAAGGGAATTTAATTACCAGAGTTTTGAGCGTTCTTTCAAGCTTCCTGAAAATATTAAAACTGAAGACATTCAGGCCAATTACGAAAATGGTATTTTAAAGATTACGCTTCCTAAAGAAGAAAAGAAAGCATTGAAGAAAATGGTTGAGATTTCATAATTGAAATTTAATTTGGTTAGTTAGTTGAAAATGACCGCGTGCTACTCAATCGGTGCGCGGTTTTTTCATGGGACTAATTGGGTCCTCTCCTTCTTCGCCCACCTGTACTTCTCTGGGCTCTTTTTAAATTTCGCTCCTCTTGTCTTTTCTTTTCAGGTTTTACGGTTTCTACCGCCTTTTCCCGGCCATCTTTTTGATAAGCCTTGGGGAGACCATCACTATCCTTAACGGAGTCTTTCAGCGTTTTAAGTTCTTCCGACGTAAGATCGCGCCACGCGCCTACTGGTAAATCTCCCAACTCAAGGTTCATAATGCGGATGCGTTGTAAAGCAACAACTTCATACCCCAAATATTCGCACATCCTGCGAATCTGCCTGTTTAAGCCCTGCACCAAAATAATCCGAAACTCAAACCTGCTTATTCGTTCCACTTTACATCGCTTGGTTACTGTATCCAAAATAGGAATCCCGGAACCCATGCGCTTAATAAATTCATCGGTAACAGGTCTATCTACTTTTACTATATATTCCTTTTCGTGCTTGTTCCCCGCACGCAGGATTTTGTTCACAATATCGCCCTCATTTGTAAGCAACAGCAGGCCTTCACTTGGTTTGTCTAATCTTCCAACCGGAAAAATACGTTCGGGATGTTTTATAAAATCAACTACGTTATCGTCAAAACGCGTGTCGGTGGTACAGGTTATGCCTACGGGTTTGTTCAGCATTATATACACTTCGGCAGTATTTTCCTTAATGAGTTTTCCGTCCACGCGCACCTCATCTTCGGGCATTACCCTATCGCCCAGCCCGCTTTTTTCCCCGTTCACGGTTACGCGTCCCTTTTCAATTAAAGTGTCGGCCTCGCGGCGGGAGCAGTAACCGCTATCGCTTATGGCCTTGTTCAATCGTACGGAATCTGGATGGTGCATTTCTAATTTTTCAACAAAGATACCATTATTGCAGCGCATGGCGAAAAGGTTAAATTTGATTTAAACGCCCTATCCAACTTTTTAAAAAATTGTAGTTTCAACAAAAATTTCAACAATGGCAATACTCGGCTCAATAATAAAAACCGCGATCGATCTACGGGGAGCGATCGTTTCAGAAAAATCTCCCGTGGAATCGCAGCGGGAAGTCCTAAAAAACCTTCTCGAAAAAGCAAAGAACACCGCCTTTGGGAAATATTACGGCTTTTCAAAAATTCTTGAAGCAACCGATATTGAAAAAGAGTTTGCCGAGAAAGTTCCCTATTTTGATTACCACCAAATGGAGGCCGAATGGTGGTGCAAGACCCAGGAAGGAATGGAAGATATTAGCTGGCCCGGAAAGCCTACCTACTTTGCCCGAAGCAGCGGCACGACCGGAAAAACCTCAAAACGCATTCCCGTTACCGACGAGATGATCGAGGCCATTCGCACCACAGGCATCAAGCAAGTGGGCGCATTGACCAATTTTGAAATCCCTTCCGACTTTTACGAAAAGGAAATCATGATGCTGGGCAGCAGCACCAATCTGGAGGAACAGGATCAGTTTTTGGAGGGTGAAATAAGCGGTATCAGCGCCAGCAACATTCCGTTTTGGTTTCGGGGCTATTACAAACCGGGAGAGGAAATTGCCCAAATGGACGACTGGGACCAAAAGGTGGAAACCATTGCCAAAAATGCCCGAAATTGGGACATTGGTGCCCTCAGCGGCATTCCTTCGTGGATGGAATTGATGATGAAGAAGGTTATTGAATACCACGATGCGGCAAACATTCACGAAATCTGGCCAAACCTGCAGGTCTATACCACTGGCGGTGTTGCGTTTCAGCCGTATGAGAAGAGTTTTAACCAATTATTGGCGCATCCCATTATTGTGATTGACACCTATTTGGCCTCGGAAGGGTTTTTGGCATTTCAGAATAGGCCCGATACCACTTCAATGAAGTTGGTTACCGACAATGGAATCTATTTTGAATTCGTTCCCTTCAAACCCGAGTATATCAACGATGATGGTTCCCTTGCACAGGACGCCCCTGCCCTAACCCTCGCCGAAGTGGAACCGGGTGTGGATTATGTTTTGATAATCAGTACAGTCTCGGGCGCTTGGCGCTATTTGATTGGCGATACCATTGCTTTTACCGATGTGGAAAAGGCCGAAATAAAAATCACGGGGCGGACCAAATTCTTTTTAAATGTGGTTGGTTCACAATTATCCGTGAACAAAATGGAAGTTGCCTTGCGTGAAATGGAGGAGAAATTCGATATAAAAATCCCTGAATTTACTTTAGCAGCGGTCAAAATAGAGGGCGAATTTTACCACCATTGGTATTTGGGTACGCAAACCGAAATCGACGCAGCAGAAATAGCGAACGCGCTGGATGAAGCCTTAAAGGAAGCAAATAAAAACTACGCAGTCGCACGTTCAAAAGCGCTGAAGGGCGTTAAAGTGAATACTGTTAATCCTGAAATTTTCCACGAATGGAACGCCAAAAACAAAAAGAAGGGCGGACAGGTAAAAATGGAAAAGGTTATGGACGAGGAAAAGTTTGCTGAGTGGGAAAGGTTTGTAAAAACTCAGGTTAAGGAGTGAGGTTTGAGGTGTGAGGTGTGAGGTGTGAGGTTTTAAAAATACAAATTCCAAAAATTTCAAATCACAAATCCTGTTGCCGTGAACGAGGCCGACGAGTCAATTAAACAAATTATCGCTTCAACAATTAAATATATCAGCTACCCTCTTCCCCTACAATCTCCGGCTCTTCTTCTACTTTATTTTCATTGATGAGCTCCATTACTTCCTCTGGGGAAATGTAAAGGCGGCGGATGCGCTCCTTGTATTTTTCGGAAAGGCTGGCATTGTCGAGTATGAAATTTTTCGTCTTTAAAATATAATCTCCCATGCCGTGGGCAATGGCATAGGTATCTGCAGTGCGCTCAACTTCCTTAATATGTGCTGAAGAGAACAGATATTTTATTCCGAAGATAAGCATCCCAAAATTAGTGCGCTCCCTATAATCCATAACGTGGCCCAGTTCGTGGCCAAGCCAACCTACTTTTACATCAGACGGGATATCCTCCATGGTGAAATGTTCGCCTTCAATCTGAATGTTTCGGCTTATTAAAATTACGTATTCCCTATTTTCCTTCCTCTTAAAAAAACTCGCAAACCGCGGCTGGGCCTGCATAGTAGATTTTTTAATATTATCCTTGAATTTGAATTCAATTGCGGTATCGTACAGTTCAGGATAAAAGGAAATCGCCTCAATAACTTCTTTTTTGATGCTCTCGGGAATAATCTTATTGTCCAAATTGATATTTTGCGCTGAAACCATAGAAATGGTAAAGTACAAAATAGGTTTTATGAGGGACGTTAAAGGCATTATAAATTCTCGGTATTGGGTGTTCGGGATTTGGGATTAGGGATTTGGGATTTGGGATTTGGGATTTGTATTTTTTGTTGCAGGTTTCAGGTTTCAGGTTTCAGGTTGCAGGTTGCAGGTTAATAAAAATGAACATTGAACATTGAACATTGAGCATTGAAAATTGAACTTAAACTTCCTCCAATTGTTTCTGAAATGTTTTAATCTTATCCCGCAACTTGGCGGCCATCATAAAATCCAAATCCTTTGCTGCTTTTTCCATGGCTTTTCGGGTGTCGCGGATTTTCTTTTCTATCAGTGCCTTGGTCAAATATTCCACCTCCGATTCCGCAGCGAGGGTTTCGGCATTTTCAAATGTATAAGCCTCCTGCTTGGATTTCGTCAATGAGTTTTCAAATGACTTTTTTATCTGCGTTGGCGTAATGCCATGCGCTTCATTATAGGCAATCTGCTTTTGACGGCGGTATTCGGTGCCGTCAATGGTTTCCTGCATACTTCGGGTTATTTTATCGGCATACATAATTGCCTTTCCATTTAGGTTACGGGCGGCGCGGCCTACGGTCTGGGTGAGGGAGCGGTTGCTTCGCAAAAACCCTTCCTTGTCGGCATCGAGAATGGCTACCAAGGAAACTTCCGGTAAATCCAAACCTTCACGTAATAGGTTTACACCTACCAAAACATCAAAGAGACCGAGGCGCAAATCCTGCATAATCTCTACGCGTTCCAAGGTATCCACATCACTGTGAATATAGCGGGTACGGATTTGTACCCTTGTTAAATATTTGGTGAGTTCTTCCGCCATTCTTTTGGTCAGGGTGGTTACCAAAACGCGTTCGTCTTTCTCCACGCGCAATTGGATTTCCTCCAATAAATCATCAATCTGGTTTAGACTGGGGCGTACTTCAATGGGTGGGTCCAGCAAACCTGTGGGGCGAATAATCTGTTCCACATACACGCCACCGCTTTTTTCAAGTTCGTAATCGGCAGGCGTGGCGCTTACGTAGATTACTTGGTTTTGCAGGGCTTCAAATTCCTCAAACTTTAGCGGACGGTTGTCCATCGCGGCTGGCAATCTAAAGCCATATTCCACAAGATTTTCCTTTCGGGAACGGTCGCCGCCGTACATTGCGCCTACCTGCGGAATGGTTACGTGGCTTTCATCCACCACCATCAAATAATCCCTGGGAAAGTAATCCAACAAACAGAACGGGCGCGTGCCGGGCAGTCGCTGGTCCAAGTAGCGCGAATAGTTTTCAATGCCGCTGCAATAGCCGAGTTCGCGAATCATTTCCAAATCGAAATTGGTTCGTTCGTCCAGACGTTTTGCCTCCAGATGTTTTCCTATTTCGCCAAAATATTCCACCTGTTTTACCAAATCGTCCTGAATCTGGCGGATGGCGCCCTGCAGCACATCTGGCGAGGTAACGAACATATTTGCAGGGTAAATATTCAGTCGGTCGTATTTGGCTTTTATGTTGTTGTTCAAGGGGTCAAACACTTCAATCTCCTCAATTTCATCACCGAAAAAGTGGATTCTAAAAGCATCATCCGCATAACCGGGGTACACATCTACCGTATCTCCTTTTATGCGGAAACGCCCGTGATTGAATTCCGCTTCGGTTCTTGAGTAAAGACTTTGTACCAAACGGTGCAACAATTTGGTGCGGGAGATGATCTGCCCTTTTTCCAAACTGATTACGTTTTTCTGAAATTCCGCAGGGTTTCCGATACCGTAGAGGCAGGAAACCGAGGAAACCACCAGCACATCCCTCCTGCCCGAAAGCAGGGACGAGGTGGTGCTGAGGCGCATTTTTTCAATCTCCTCGTTTATGGAAAGATCTTTTTCTATATAGGTGCCGCTGCTGGGGATAAATGCTTCGGGCTGGTAATAGTCGTAATAGGACACAAAATACTCCACCGCGTTTTCGGGGAAGAGGTTTTTAAACTCTGTGTACAACTGTGCCGCGAGGGTTTTGTTGTGCGCCAACACCAGGGTTGGTTTTTGCACTTGCTGCACCACATTGGCCACGGTAAAGGTTTTTCCGGAGCCGGTTACGCCGAGGAGGGTTTGGTATTTTTCGTCTGCGTTTAGGCCGTTTACCAAGGCTTTTATGGCCTCGGGCTGGTCGCCGGAGGGGGTGTATTCTGTAGCTAATTTAAAATTCATTTGTTCTTTTTCATTGCTTTACAAAAGTAGTGAAATAGAACGTGAGTAGTGAGTGGTGAGTGGTGAGAAGTTTTGATGGTAGGCTTTTCTTTGAGTGTGAAAAATGGAAACGCCCGCTGGGGCGGGCGTCTTTTTATATTTTGTAGCCTTTTATGAGTTTGTATTCTGATGATTGGATACCATATTGTGATTTTACTGCGTCCTTGATGGTTTGGGAGCGGCTTGAAAGGGTACTGTACTCATTGAGGCGCATGTCCTGAAGGGGTTTTAATGTGCTGTATGCCGTTGTTACTTGGGTGTTTGCGGCTGTTAGGGCTTCTAACTGCAGGGTTAGATTTTCTGTGGTGATGCTTGTGTTTGTGGGGGCGTATGCTGCGCCATAACTGTTAAGAATTGTAATAATATCTGCAAAATACTGGGTCTGGCTACCGTAGGAACGGTGTGATTGAGATACAAATTCGCCTTCTTCGTCTCTTTTTAATTTGGCGGTTTTTTCTCCTCTTATATTGTTTACAAGGGTGGTTATTTCTGCAGCCTGTTCAGACTTTTTGCCAAACTTTGCCTTAACGTAAGAGAGGATGGGTGACATTGTTTTGAACAATGATGTTTCGCTTTTCATAAATAGGTACTGACGGTTATCTACCGCGAGGGAGAACTGAGAGTGTGCGGCGGCAACTTGTGCGTTGACGTCTTCTATAGCCGTAATTAAGGTATTGTATGCTGCCACTGAAGTTTCTGGGGTTAGTGGTACATACCCTGCAAAGGTTGCAAGGTTTGTGGAGAGTTGTTCTGCGTTATAAAGACGCGCTCCGAAGGTGTTTTCTGTGCGGGATGCCATAGGTTTTGGATTTTAGATTTAAGACAATTAAATATCAAAATAAATTTAAAATGCTTTCGTGAAATTTCAAAATTAATTTGAGTTAAATTTTTAAGGATTTGTGCTTTATGATACTGGTGCTGAGGGATTAGCGATGAGGAATGAGGGAAATGATATTGGCTTTAAGGGAAGAAATATTGGCTTTGAGGGAAATGATATTGGCTATGAGGGAAAAAATATTGGTTATGAGGGAAATGGTATTGGCTATGAGGGAAAATATATTGGCTGTGAGGGAAAATATATTGGCTGTGAGGGAAATGGTATTGGCTATGAGGGAAATGATATTGGCTTTGAGTAAAACAATATTGGCTTTGAGGAACGTGTTGTGTTTCTTGTTTCTTGTTTCTTGTTTCTTGTTTAATTGGGGGCTTGGTTAATTGGGGTTTTTACCACAAAGGGCACGGAGAAGGCACAAAGGGCACTATGAAAGGGGGTGTGATGATTGGATGGTGTATGGAAAATATAAAGAACCCAACTTATGTGGCCCCTTCTTGGCTGTTTAGGCCCCTGCCGGTGTCTGTTGGGTTCTTCTTTATTGTTTTGTGCTTTGACTGTACCATTAAGCTCGAGGCGTGGCTTTGACACTTCGCCTAGCTGAGGACTGGCGAAGCTCAGCCTGACAGGGGTTTACCTTGCCTCTGGTATAATATGGAACTGGGATTGAGCAGGTTTGGGGGCACACGTTGCACACGTGCGCTAGCGGGGGGAATTGAGTCGTGGCAGTTTTAGGCTATTTTTTGATGGATTGTAGGTTGCGCCATAACCTTGTGCATAAGGTCGTAAAAGTTTGCTCATCTTTTGCGTGCCCTACTTCTGATTTGGATGCCATAGTATTGTTATTTAAAGGTTAAGAGTTATAAATTTAATGATTTTGTTTATAAAAACTACAAAGGCTAAAAAAATGTTAGTTAGTGAAAAGGCAATTGACAAAGTGTACATCGTTGATTTTGACAAACTAATTTTTAGATGATTTGTTGGGAGCTTAATGTCGTTATATTTGTTAGTTTTACGTACCAAAATTTTAATGATGAAATTGTTCTTTAAGTATGTAGGTGAATATTTAAGATTATATCCACAAATTAGATTTTCCAAGACTGATGAAATATTAATTCGAAATTCTGCAATGAATCATTTAGGCCTAACGAATATAAACCAAATGAGAGATAGATATGAGGGGCAGGCTTTTTTTGAAAAAACTATGAAAAATATTGGTGGTTTAATGGCTTTACAAAAACATTTGAACCGTGAGCTTATTGATTTAGATAAGGCCAATTTAGGGGATTTTCAACCTTACATTAAATTGGATGGAAAAAAGGTGGATATTAATGTTTTTGATTTTGGAACTTTGCCGTTAATAAATATGAATGAAATTAAGAATCCTGTATATTTTATAATGCAAAAAGACAATTTAACTTTTTTATTATGTGGTTTCGCCACAAAAAAAGTAATAATGAATAATCTAATTGAAACCTCCACTGTTCAATCGAGTACTGATAAATTTATGGAATTTGCAGGATTTCAATTATTAGAAAAAATTAACTGATTTATTCTTCATCTTGTGGAATAGGATCATCATTCATAAATGCTTCAAATGCCCCTATTGGTGCAAAATCTATATAAATATTCTTATAGTCTCCTTTTTTTCTCCAAAGACGGACTGAATCAGTTTCCTTTTTTTCTAACCATTCACGAGTAACTAATTTTCTTTCTTTTAAACCTAAAACATCTACTAACAACCATTGACCCAATGCATCTTGTCCAAATCGCTTTCCATTTTCATCATACTCTGTATTACTGCCTGACTGAAAGTTTTTCATATAATCTCCAGTTAATAAAGCAGGAATCCGTTTACCATTAGGAAGATGTAAATGAAAACGTACTTCAGGTTTTGCCCGTTTTGTTCCTTTAAGTTTATGTCTTATATCAATTAGCGGTATAATATTTTTTGTGAAAAAGTCAGGAAATTTTTTATGAAATTCAAAAGGAATTGGAATATAGACTTCGTTCAATGGTCTTGGACTGTCGCTATCTTTATTTTTAGGCGCAGCATTCCAAGCATTTAAGCCTGACTTTTTCTCAACTTCTTGAGAACTGTAAGAATACAACGGTAAATATGCCTCAATTATATCATCCTCAACTGCTTGTGGTTTATTAATAAGATTTATATACGCTTCTAACAGAAAAGAGAAGGGGTCTTCAATTATCTTAACATCGAACGTTCTGAGTAAGATTGTTTTGTATTTATTGGAATCAAATTTTTGCCAAATTTGAGAATCTCCAAAAGTATATTTATAATCTTTGTTACCGTCAGACCAAGTAAAAGCTGTTTTGGATTTGTTAAAATTACGTAAATTTTTTAAGTCAATTAAGGGATAAGCACATTCGTTAATTGTAAAACTACCCTTGTCTCTTGTTACATAATGATAAATATTATTGTTTTCTAACAGTCCAAGACGTTCATAGTCACTGGAAACCCTTTCGTTTCTAATCTCGGAAATTTTATATGCTAAATCTTCAGGATTATTACGATAAACATTAATTTCATTTTGATAGCGTTTAAGTTGCATCACTTTTTGAAATGATGGTTTACTGCTCATCCAAGTTTTCAAACCTATTCCAACTCTCTTGCCACCAATAATTGATAAAATATCGTGAGGTGTATTTCCAATATCAACATTTTGACCGTTAAATGATTTTGCAAAAATTGTTTCTTGGTATTTAGAATCGAGATAAGGAATCAAATCTCCTTTTTTTTGACGAAATAAATTTGTTAAAGCGCCATAAACTTGCAGAAATTTGATATATGTTTCTCTCTGTTCTTTAGAATATTCTTCCCAAATACTCATATTACAGAACTTTTATTATCTCATTAGTAATTCTCTCTACTAACCCCGTAGTTACTGAATTACCCGCTTGCATATAAAGTTTGCTATCAGCAATTGCAGGTAAAATATATTTATCCATATTGTAACCTTGAAAAGCGAAACATTCTTTTGGCGTTAATTTTCTGATTCCAAAATCATCTTTAATTAACGGAACATTATGACCACCAGTTCCCATATTTGCGGTTAAGGTAGGGCAGACATTGCTTTTGTTTTCACGAACATAAACTCTACGCCATTGATAAACTGTGTTTTTATTGGTCATAGATTTTGACAATTCTGGATAATATTTATGTTTTTTATTGTAGTAATATTTATCCGCTTGCTTACCATTATCAATAATATCGTGTATTGTTTTAGTCAATTCAATTTCCTTTGGGAATTTGAATTTTTTATAATTTTTAACTTGTTTTGGGTCAAAGGCTACTATGAAAATACGTTCTCTGTTTTGAGGAATGTTAGCGTGAGTCATAGAATTTAAGATATCGAAGAAAACCTTATATCCAAGTTTCTTTTCTAAAATTTCAATAATTACTTCAAAAGTTTTGCCTTTATCGTGCGAAACCAAATTTTTGACGTTTTCTAGGAAAACAACTTTCGGCTTGTGCTTTGCAACAATTTGCTCAACATCAAAAAATAATGTTCCTCTTGTGTCCGAAAAACCTTTACCATAACCTGCAATTGAAAATGCTTGGCAAGGAAATCCCGCACAAAGTATGTCAAAGTTATTTGGTATGTAGTTTTTTACTCTGTCTTTTGTAATGTCTCCAAATGGAATTTCTCCAAAATTCTCTTTGTAAGTTTTTTGAGCATCTTTATTCCACTCGCTTGTATATACACATTTTCCGCCTAAATTTTGCAGTGCAATTCTAAAACCACCAATTCCTGCAAAAAGGTCAATAAATTTGAATTTGGGATTTTCGGGAGCTGGGAATGGAACAGATTTATTTATTTCAAACAATAAATATTGTAAGGCCTCTTCAGCAAATTGTTGTGTAATATTTTCGTTTGGATATTCTTTTGCTAAAATTTGCTTTACAAAAGAAAGAGCATCTTTTTTATAAAATTGGGAAACTCCGTTTTTGTGATTATATAAATAGTGGGTAAAAGAAGCTGGTTTTGAATCATCTGGTTCAATTATTTTTATTTCAAATAATTTTCCGTTGATGTCTTGTATGTCAATTCTTTCCTTTAACATTTTGTTTTTATTTCAAGCCACAAGTTATAAAAGATTTGTACGGATTATTCGGTTTCTCATTTTTTTTGTTCACATTTTGCGGTGGATAATTTGAGGGCAAAGGCAAAGAAATAGCTATATTATTTTTTAAGTGTTGGCATTTGCGTTGATAACAATACATATGCTTTTTGCGCGATGGCGATTTTCAGACGAATTTTAATGGTATCACGGATTTTTTTAATTTGTGCGTAACCCTAATAAAAGTCATATAATAATATGGTTATATTTTAACTTCAAATATAATTAAAAACCTAACGACTTCCCACCACCGCCATCAAGGTTTCCACCTTAGTTTTCAACACCTTCTTCTCCTCTACCGCAATACGTTAATGCAAAGGCAGCGTGGGGTTTTTGAGGTAAAGTGTGGCGGCAACGGGAATGGAAGTGCAGTAATTATGGCAATTAAAACAATTCTCTTAAATCCTTGATTTTATCGTACTAATTTTTAAAACCTTAGAAACTTTTGTTTCGGAACAATAAGTTTTTCTTACATTTATCACTTCCGAAAAAAATAATTCGCCTATTATTCTAAAACTACCTACCCTTATTATGAAATCCTTTCTTTCCCGAATCACCCTTCTCTTTGTCGCGGTTCTTGCGCTGCAGGCCTGTAAAGACGATGAAGGCCCTGGGTATATTCCCCTAAACATTGTTGCCAATGCAGATAGCGGCGAGGTTTTCCAGAATGCCACTTTGGAAATTCCCGTGCTGGCCAATGACAGCAACGTGCCCACCAATGGCGTCATCACACTTACGGCCCCACAGAGCGGAGCAGTATCCGTGAAAGACAACGGCACGCCGACAAATATTCTGGATGACACCGTGGAATACCGACCCGATGGAACCTTTGTGGGCGAGATTACTTTTGATTATACCGTTTGCGACCCGTCGGGCCTTAGTTGCGCCACCGCGACGGTAACAATAAACGTGCTGCCATTTTCACCCGTGAATTTTGACATTGCCGCGGTGCCGTATGAAAAGCTTTCGGACTATAATTTCTATGAAGGCAATCTTGCCGACCTCTCGCCCGTATATGGCGTTTTGCCCTACGAGCCCATAAACACGCTCTTTACCGACTATGCCCACAAAAAACGCTTTGTGTGGATGCCGTACAATGTTACGGCAACCTATGTTTCTGATGGCGACAACCTAAACTTTCCCACCGGAAGCGTATTGATAAAAACTTTTTATTACGAAAACGTGCTGCCCAACAATTCTACCCAAAACATAGAAACGCGCTTGCTGATTAAAAAGGAAGAGGGGTGGATTTTTGCCAACTACATCTGGGATGAGGCGCAACAGGAAGCCCTATTGAATACCACGGGCTATGGCTTTAACGTGCCCATAGAATGGATTGAGAACGGGGAAACGAAATCGGTAAACTACCGAATCCCTTCCGAAACCGAGTGTTTTATCTGCCATAAGTCCTTTGACGAAATTATTCCCATAGCGCCAAAGCCGCAAAACCTAAATTCCATTTACAGCTACGCCGACGGCATGGAGAACCAGCTTGCCAAATGGGAGGCACTGGGCTACATTGCACCTGATGAAATTCCCGGAAATGTGGAGACCGTTCCCAGTTGGAAAGATATTTCCCAAACCCTGGAAACTCGCGTACGTTCCTATTTTGATATCAACTGCGCCCACTGCCACGTATATGGCGGCCATTGCGGCGCGCGCTCGTTGCGTTTGGCGTTTAGGGAAAGCCACGAGCACGATAATCTGGGTGTGTGCGTAGAGCCCGATCTGCAAGTGCCGGGCTATGACGGCGCCAAGCTCATTACCCCCGGCGATGCCGATAATTCCATCCTCTATTTTAGAGTAGCTACCACTTTGGAGGAATACCGAATGCCCATGAATGGACGAACCTTAACCGATGAGAATTTTCTGCCTATCTTGGAGGAATGGATCAACTCGCTTGCAGAACCTTGTGATTAAACTAAAAACTAACTATTATGAATAAAATTTCTACCCTATCAATGCTGTTGCTGTTCTTTGGAATGGCACACGCCCAAGTATCCTTTACCCCGTCTCCTATTTCAACAAATGGTGCAGAACGCGCCGCGGTTGATATGAACGGCGATTTTCTGGATGATGTGGTTTCCGTAACGGCAACCAACGTTCAAATATATTATCAGCAACCGGACGGCAGTTTCGTGGAGCGGAATATTACTACCACTCCTGCGGACAACACACCTTCTTGGAGCCTTTCGGCCGCTGATTTTGACAAGAATGGCAAGACCGACCTACTGTATGCCGGCGGTAATGGCGTTACTTTTATGCAGGCCAACAATAGTGATGGTTTTGATGAAATCAGCTTTCCGCAGTATGTCTTTTCACAGCGTTCCAACTTTGTTGACATAAACAATGACGGCCATTTGGATGCCTTTGTTTGTCACGACGTGGCGCCGAGTGTTTACTATATCAACAATGGGGATGGTACTTTTACCTTTCACCAGGGCGACATTGGCGACTATCCGTCCGGCGGCAATTATGGCTCAATTTGGGTTGATTATGACAACGATGGCGATATGGATTGTTTTATTGCGAAATGTAACGTAAATGGCGATGTTAACGAACGAAGTGAAAACCAGCTGTATCAAAATGATGGCGCGGGCAATTTTGTGGAAGTGGCAGAAACAGCAGGATTGAAGGACAATATGCAAACGTGGTCTTCGGCGTGGGCAGATTTTGACAACGATGGCCATTTGGACGTATTTGTAGGCAGCAGCAGCGCCAACTTTACCCACAAGCTAAACAGAAACAATGGCGACGGCACTTTTACGGATATTTCGGCATCCACGGGCATACACGCCTTGACAACCACCGGAATTGAAAACTGCACCTATGATTTCAACAATGATGGGTATGCGGACATTGCCTCTAACGGAAATATTCTGTTGAACAATGGCGACCTTACCTTTACCTTGATTCCACTGGCGTTGCCAAATAACAACGGTTCTTTGGGCGATCTGAACAATGATGGTTTTATTGACTCCTTTACGGGCGGACAGATTTACTATAACGATGGAAACTCAAACCACTGGCTTACCATCAATACCATAGGCGTGGAGAGCAATATTAACGGTATTGGGGCGCGGGTTACCATAACCTCAGCATTGGGTACACAGATTCGAGAAGTGCGCAGCGGCGAAGGGTTTAAATATATGAGCACGCTCAATACACATTTCGGCCTTGGCCAAGATACCGAGATTGCCACCCTTACTATTGCTTGGCCTTCTGGCACTGTTGATACTTTGGAAAACGTGGCTGTAGATCAGGTTATTTCGGTGGTGGAAGGCTCTACCGTACTCGGTTTGAACGAGAGTGTTACCAACAATCTTATCCTTTATCCCAATCCGGCACAGCACGTTCTAAACCTTGGCGATACAACAGATTTTACAAACCCTTCCTATTCCATTTTTGATATGCAGGGCAGAAAATTGATGGGTGCGCCATTGGATGCAAACGCGATTGACGTTTCTACTTTGGCAACAGGCAATTACATCCTGAAAATACAAGACGGCAACACCTTAAAATCGCAGCGTTTTATTAAAAAGTAACTTTATAATTATAGCGGAGCCGTTTTACTAAAATTAGACGCTTCCTATCACCTAAATCGAAAAAGACTCCAAGGGGAGTCTTTTTCAATTTTGTATGTAAATTGGTTTCTATAGTGCGTTAGCTCCTGCAGTGGCCACGCTATGGTCGTTTTCCACAGAGCTTCCGCTTACACCTACTGCGCCTATAATTTCACCCTTGTTGTTTTTCAGCAATACGCCGCCCGGAAACGAAATGAGACCGCCATTGGAGTGTTCAATATTGTAGAGAGATTCGCCGGGTTGCGAGAGCTTTCCTATTTCGCCACTTGACATATCAAAAAATCGGGCGGTTTTGGCTTTCTTAAGGGCAATATCGGCAGAGCCCAACCACGCGCCATCCATACGTGCAAAGGCAACTTGGTTGGCGCCGCCATCAACTACGCATATGTTCATCTTGGTATCTATATCTACCGCTTTCTTTTTTGCTGCGGCTATTACTTTTTCTGCTTGCTCTAATGTAATGTTCATTGTTTTCTAATTTAGATTAATCACCAATATAAGCAGCAGCATTTTAAAAATAGTGAAGTTTGTGTTAAGCTTGGTTATTCGCGATGATCAAGCGGAATAACTTCAAGCAAAAAATTAAGGATTTATCTGCCTTTTTAGAATGAAACGCTTTTCGCCAAAAAGAATATTATTTTCCTTTTGCTTCAATCCACTTTGCCAAATATTTAGTGCTCTGCAACGTGTGATGCTGCAGTATCTGCCCCATAAAATTCTGTCGGCGATGTTTGTCAAGATTCGCTAAGAGCAATTGTATTTGATTTTTAAAAGCTTCGGAAAAAAGTTCTTTTTGAAAACGATTTTCAATGATGTTGAACCCGTTTTGTTGGGCTTTGCTCCAAAGGTATTGCCGGGAATATAATTGAATTGAGGCATCGATGAATTTCTCTTTTGAAGTAGAAATCATTCCGCCGAAAGAAAGCTCGCCGCACATTCCTTCCGCCCCGATTTCCGTGGTTACCGAGGGCAAGCCAAAGCGCATGGCATCCAAAAGTTTTCCCTTTAAACCGGCACCAAACCGTAGGGGAGCCAATTGCACACGATAGGTTTTTATCGCAATCTCTAAATAATCTGCCCACCCCTTAATATGAAAACCTTCTTTTATATTATTTAGCTGAAGCACTTGTTGCGGGGCATAGGCTCCGTAAATATGCAATTCGGCATCGGGAAGCTGTTGTCTTATTTCCGGCCAAAGTTTTTTAAGTTGCAGCACCGAATCTACATTGGGCGCATGCAGCAAATTGCCGATGGCGAGAAAGTTTTGGCGCTCCTCAAAAGCGGGAGTGCTTTCTGAAACTGCTGCTACCAAAAACGGCAAATAATAAAGTATTTCCGAAGCAATCTTAAACCTGCTTTGTAACAGTTCCATTTCATATTCTGAAATGATAAGCGACAGATCGCATCTCAGGATGCTGGCCAGTTCGCGTTTGGCGGTTTCTGAAAATAGATTTGCTTCAGAAATAGTTTTGACATTCTTTACCGCCTCTTCCCTAGCCTTTCGCAGAAAATGTAAATCTTCGGTATCGAGAATTTTTAAGGCTTTCGGGCAATTTTCCGAAACCCGCCAGCCGAATTGTTCCTCGGTAATATAACGGTCAAAAACGACGATTTCGGGGTTCAATTTTTTTATAAATTCATCAAAGGAAACATCATTCAACTTTATATTTTCTATTGAAATATGCCGCCCTTGAAGGTCTGCGGTCTTTTCGGAAACGGCAGCTGTACTGGCAAAAGTGATTTGGTACTTTTCTTCCTTGAATAATTCGATCAACTGCATCATCCTACTACCCGCAGCAGTGGTGCTGGGCTCGGGAAAGGTGTGGCCGATTATTAAAAGTTGTTTCAAGTTTTTGGTTTCGAATTACAGGTTTCGGAATAAAAAAATCTATCGGTTGGTCAAAATCCGTAAAGCTCACACATCATTCCGAGATTGAAGAAAGCCGTAAGTGCTCCGAGAAAAAGCATGGCACTTACAAAAAGCGTGGCCAATATTACGATTTTATTTTTTGAGTGGTAATTTATATAATTGAGCGCCACTTGAAACAAAAGTGCAATTGCCTGGGCAGACAACATACGCTGGGCACAGACTATTACGGGTTCTTTGTAGTAAAGAAAATAAGTGGCCACCATCAATACGATATATAGTGCTGTTATTCCGAAAAGGACTGTTTTTGGAAATTTGAAGCGTTGGGAGTTGGTCATAGCGCAAGGTTTTATCCAAAGATAATTATTAAACGTAAGTATCGCCAAAAAACAAAAGCCTTTCGGAGAAGTAAGTCTTCCGAAAGGCCCTTAACAAAGGATAGTGAAACCTATTGTTGCAATTTATATGGCGCTATTATTCAAAAAATTCAGAACACGGGGTGTTGGTAAAAGTAAGGTTGTAGGAGGAATAATTGGGGTTTGAAGTTTGGCTGCCAAGCAATCTGCCGTACACACCGCAGGATGCAAGATCCTTAAATTGGGTATCGTGTACGCTCAGTTTGGCATTGTACCAAAGATCAATTGCACCTTTGTTGGTACTTGGGTCCTCCCCTGCATTGCTTATGGTAGCAAATGCGATTTCATTCATGGGATTGGTGCCGTCAATCTTAATGCCCACCCAAGAGCCGGGGGTATTGGACACCCCTTTAATGGTTATGGGATTCGCTGCATTTCCTACCATTTTCAATCCCCCTGTATCACGGATATTTATCTCGGTGCCGGGCGACATTTCTATGGTTACTCCCGGTTCAATGGTCAACTCGCCTCTTGCATTTACGCCACTAATACCGGTATTGAGCACCCGGTAGGGTACATTTACTTTCTTCCAAACGCTTGAGTTCTCAAATTCAGCGGAATAATTGTAAAGCAAGACCCTGTCCAGATCGTTACCCGAATAATTATCGGTTGCCGAAGTTTGGGTGGCATAAACGGTATTTATAAGCAATGGATTTGCATTGCCATTGAAGACGTTGTTTTGCAGCGTGAGACGTGTATTTCTATATACCGCATTTAAGCCAGAGGTTTGACTGTTAATTACAGTACAGTTTTTTAACGTTAGAGCTCCATCGGCATATACAATAACATTACCGCGGTCGCCATTGCTATTAAAAGCTTGACCGCCACCATAACTAACGGTGACAAATTCCATAATATTTGATGAATTTTCACTTTCCACAAAAATCCCACGCCATGAACCACGGGTTGGCTGGGTTCCAGTGAATACGATGGGCTTATTGGCAGTACCCACTGCTTGGATTGAAGATACATTTTCTCTCAAAATAAGTCCGGAATCTGGCGTGAAGGCAATAACAACACCCGGCTCTACAATTAAATTGGCTCGAACCTGTGAAACACAGCTCACGATATAATCTATTGGAGCGTTTGGATTGTCTACCAAAGTTCTGTTCTCGAGGAAATAATCACAGTCCAACTGGATAGGATCTACGTTTACGGGCGGTTCAACAGGGTCGTCGCTGGAGCAGGAAACCGCTATCAAGGCAAGTGAACACAACACTAAAAGGCTTAGCTTTTCGGAAGCATTTTTCAGTAGTTTTTTCATAATTAAGTGTTTTAATATTTAAAGGTTTTCAATATTCTTTGCACAAACCTACTCATCACCCGTACAGAAAAAAACAGCCACTTAGCATATGACGGTTGTGGGTTAGAATTTGGAAAAAAGCTATTAGCAATACCAAATACTCAATAAAAACCACCAAATACTAAAATTTCAAAAAACCTTAGCAAATAGAATGGTATTTTAGCTAATTGATGAAAAAATCCTTTTTAATAGTCTTCATTGTCTTAGGAAACCTATGGCAACTTTCTGCACAGATAGCAGCCGATTCTATCGTGGGAGAATTGAAGCTACTTAATAATTCTGAAGTAGAAGCACAGCGTACTTCTCTTCAGGCAACATTTGAAGAAGTACAAAATACTCCCGAATGGAAACCTTATGATGCGAATTACGAAAATGAACCCGAAACCGCCATTTGGTTAAAATTTGAACTCGAGAACCGATCAAATGATACGCTGCCCATTTATTGCTTTACCGCACACGATTATGCCTACGTTTTTCAACAAGTAGGTACGGATTTTAAAACTTTTAAGAATGGTAATTTAGTCCCCCTCTATAAACGCAGCAATAAGAGAGAATTTTACATCACTGAATTAGTGCTGCCACCTTCCGAAAAATCGCAAGTTTTCATAAGAGTCAACAGTACTAGAAAAATAAAAAATGGAAATGTCGCGCTTTTTACAAAAGCATATTATTTAGAATTTGCCAATAACTATATCGAATCCGAAAAGCATTCGGTAGCGTTTATGGTTTTTTATATACTTTCCCTATTTACCATTTTTCTTTTTGGAGTGGTTTTTTGGTTGCGGACGCATCATAGCCTCTACGCCTATTATTTGGCTTACATATTCTTTCAATTGGTCTTTGCATTTGCTGCCTTGAGAGGAACAACTGTTAGCGTTGGCAATTTCTTTCTCCATATATCTTATCGTGCGGGTACGTTACCAGAGGCTTCCCAGTTTCTATTTATTGGATTTTACATCTTTTTTATCATCAATCTACTGGAAATCAAAAAGTATAACCAATCCCTCACTAAGGCCCTCAACTATTTTGGATGGTTCTGTTTGCTCTACGGATTAACTATTTTTATTTACTTAATATTCTGGAAAGATGCTGCCATTTCTAGTGACATAACCACCACCGTACGGTTTATAGTATTGCCATTGAATTTGGTAATGCTCATTTGGATCATTTATATAGTAAAGCATCCTTTATTGAAGTACTTTGTAGTGGGCCACAGTTTCTTTTTTATTGGTGCGGTTCTGGCTTCCTATGTTATGATAACCAAAAGCAATCACCACCCAGAGAGCATTTTTAATTTTCCCTATGCTCCCACTATAATTTTTCAGGCAGGCTTACTTGCCGAAGTTTTCTGTTTTGCATTTGCTTTGGGAGAAAATATTTTCCTGCTTCAAAAAGAAAAGGAAACCACCAGCCAAAACCTAATTACACAATTACAAAAAAACCAACAGCTTCAAGAGAATATGCGCGTGGAGCTGGACAGAAAGATAAACCAAAAGACCGAGGAGTTGATTCAACTCTATTCAAAAATTGAAAAACAAAAAGAAGAACAGCTTAAAAACTCTTTTACCCAAAAGTTGCAGGAAATGGAAATGCTTGCCCTTCGATCGCAGATGAATCCGCATTTTCTTTTCAATAGTCTCAATTCCATAAAACATTTAATTATGACCTCGCGCAACGAGGATGCCATTGCATATTTAGATGATTTTTCAACCTTACTACGCAGCATCCTCTACAACAGCAACCGTGAAATCATTTCGGTGGAAGAAGAACTTGAAATAATAAAACTTTATCTTTCCTTGGAAAAAAATAGAATGGGCGATACCTTCAACTATACCATCGATGTAACTTCAATCGAAGAACTCTCGCAGTTCAACATACCGCCCCTTTTACTCCAACCTTTTGTTGAGAACGCGATTTGGCACGGGTTAAGGCCGAGCCAGAGCGGCCAAAAGTTGCTGAAGATTACCTTTGATACCAGCGATATTTTAAAAATAATAATTGAAGATAACGGCATAGGCAGAAAAGCGAGCAGCACTGAAAATAAAATGCATAAATCCATGGGAATGGAGATTACCAGAGAACGGTTGGCGTTGTTCAACCATTCAAATGAAACATCCATAAAGCTTGAAATAATAGATCTGGAAAGTGAAAATAAACCCTTGGGGACAAAAGTTGTATTAACCTATTTTTATTCATAAAATGACTAAAGTAATCATTATTGACGACGAGGCACATTGTACGGAGGTCCTTGCCAATCTCATCAAAAAGGTACATTCAGATTATGAAATATTGGGCGTTTTCACCAACCCGATCGAGGGGCTCCTATATATTCAGAACAACCCGCCAGACTTGCTTTTCCTGGATATTGAAATGCCAAACTTGAACGGTTTTGCGTTGCTGGACAAACTTTTGCCTATAGATTTTGACATTATATTCACAACGGCTTATGACCGATATGCCATTCGTGCCTTTAATTATAGCGCCATCAACTATCTCTTAAAACCCATTTCGGAGCGAAATATAGTGGCGGCACTCGCCAATTGGGAAAAGAGAAGAAAGAAAATCAGTACTGAACAGTGGCGATTGCTTCAAAGCAGCTTTGAAAAATCGAATAAGGAATGTACTAAAATTGCCCTCCCCACGGGAATAGGCTTTAATATTGTAGAGATAAAGAACATAATGCGCTGCCAGTCTGATAATAACTACACCAACTTTTTCTTACAGGACGGTACAAAAATTTTGATTAGCCGCACCCTGAAAGAAATAGATGATATACTTTCAGAGCACAAGTTTATAAGAGTGCATCAATCACATCTTATAAACCCCAAGTTTGTGAAAGGAATTTTAAAACAGGATGGCGGTAGTTTAATTATGAGCGATAATATTGAAATACCCGTATCCAGACAGAAGCGAATACAGATCAATGAGATTCTGGAAACCATGCTTCGCTTTAAATAATTAGGAAAAACCTATTTGCATACCAACCAAAGTCCTAGGCGGCAGAAGTATTGAAGGACAACAATTAAGATTTTCGTTTTTGCCAATTCTGGGGATCACGACTGGTGTGAAATACAGCAATCACTTTTATGGTTTCATTTTCAATTATAAAATGGATTCCATAGGGGAAGGAATTGCAATAATAAACTCGGACATCTTTAAATTTTAATTGAAAAGAAAAAGGTGTTTTTCTGATATATTCAAAACCGAGATTAATTTCTGTTTTTAATCTTTCGGAAAGTTTGATGCTTCGCTTTTTATACCACTCCAAAGCTTCTGTAACATCTAAAGTTGCCTCTTCAGATATTACAATAACATACATTATCGAGGTTCGTTTAAACGATTTTCAAATTCTTCCAAAGAATAGAACTTCATTTGTCCTTCGGCATTCTTTTTTAAGCGGCGGTCAAGTTCAGCTTTTTGTGAGTCGGGAAGTTCTGCATTCTGCTCGCGTTGTAGTAATTGTCTTATTTCCTTTAAGACTTCTTCGTTATCCGAATCCAATAATAATTGTATTAGCTCTATTTTTTCTGCTTCCAGATTCATTTGCAATTTATTTATGAACTAAGATAATAAATTAATCAACCTCCTTAACAAAAATTCAACTACCTACTGTCCAGTTTGAGGAAAAAGTGACGAATCCATTTTAAACCCTCCAAATAAAAATCAATTCTGCATCTCTTCAAATTCGCTCAATACTATCTGGCTAGAGTGGCAATTAAACCACCTCCGCATAAAGGTCAAAATCTTCGGCGGCCGTAATTTTCACAGTACAGAATTCGCCGGTTCGCAGATAGCCCTCTTCGGCATTGATCAATACTTCGTTGTCCACGTCGGGACTGTCAAATTCGGTTCTTCCCACAAAATAGCCGCCTTCCTTACGGTCTATCACTACTTTGAATTCCTTTCCTATTTTCTGTTGGTTCAATTCCCAAGAAATCTGCGCCTGTATTTCCATAATCTGGTTGGCACGGTCCATTTTAACCTTTTCCGGCACGTCATCCTCAAGATTGTAGGCGTGCGTATTTTCTTCGTGGGAATAGGTGAAACAGCCCAAACGCTCAAAGCGCATCTCTTTTACCCATTGTTTTAGGGTTTGGAAATCGTCTTCAGTCTCCCCCGGATAGCCGACGATTAACGTGGTTCTGATTGCCATTTCTGGAACTGCCGCCCTAAATTCTTCCAATAATTTGGTAGTTTTCGCTTTGGTGGTTCCTCGGCGCATCGATTTCAAAATAGAATCTGAAATGTGCTGCAGCGGAATATCCAGATAATTACAAATCTTGGGCTCGGTGCGCATCACTTCCAAAACATCCATAGGGAAACCCGTTGGGAAGGCGTAGTGCAAGCGAATCCATTCAATCCCTTCAACCCCTGCGAGCTTGCGAAGCAGCCTCGCCAATGCACGTTCCTTATATAAATCCAATCCGTAATACGTTAAATCCTGTGCAATCAAAATCAATTCTTTCACCCCTTTGGCTGCAAGTTTTTCAGCTTCCGTTACCAAATCCTCCATTGGGGTGCTTCGGTGCTTTCCACGCATAATGGGGATTGCGCAGAACGAGCACGGCCGATCGCAGCCTTCGGCTATTTTGAAATAGGCATAATTTTTTGGAGTAGTTGTAATTCGTTCGCCAATCAATTCATGTTTGTAATCGGCGCCCAGCGCTTTTAAAAGTCCGGGAAGTTCGGTAGTGCCAAAATACTCATCCACATTCGGGATTTCCTTTTGCAGGTCTGGCTTGTATCTTTCCGAAAGACAGCCCGTAACAAAAACCTTGTCCACCAAACCGTCTTCTTTTTTCTGCACAAATTCGAGAATGGTATTTATACTTTCCTCTTTTGCATTGTTTATAAACCCGCAGGTGTTTATTACCACAATATTCCCTTCCTCTTCGTGCACAACCTCTTTGTTGCTGGCGCGCAATTGGCCCATCAACACTTCGCTGTCGTATACATTCTTGGAGCAACCAAGGGTTACAACGTTTATCTTGTTTTTCTTTAGGGTTTTGGTACGCATTGTTGAATTTTGGATTTACGAATTACGAATTTTGAATTTTGAATTTCTAAAAGCGTGCAAAGATACGACTAAATAAAATAAACAAATGCCAATTTCCAATTACTGCCAACTGCGACTGAACACTGCGACTTTTTAAGTAACTTTACATTTCAAAAAAATTAATTAAAAATGAAAAAAATATCCTTTCTGCTGGCCTTTCTCTGTGCCGGCTTCCTGTTCGCACAAAAAACAATGACACCCGAGCTTTTATGGCAGGTGAAAAAAGTTAGTCCGATTGGAATTTCCGACAATGGCGAAGTGCTTTTTTACAAAGTTACCACCCCAAATATGGAAGAAAACAGCTTCGACTCCAAGGATTACGCCATGCGCGTTTCGGGAGGAAATTACGCCGAAGTTACCAAAGAAGAGGCAAAAGTTGCCGACAAAAATCTATCGCCCAACGGCAAATATCTGCTACTACACAAACCCGTACATGTAAAGGATGTAATGGGCAAGGATATTTATAACGATCTGCCTAAAAGTGACGTGTACGTGTATACCTCGCTGGATTACCGTCATTGGGACACGTGGAACGATGGCAGCTACAACCACCTTTTCTACAAGGATGTGAGTACCGGCGCCGAGACCGATATTACGCCCCAGCAACCGTACTACACGCCCCAGGCTCCTTTTGGTGGCGATGAGGATTATATCTGGGGGCCGAAGAGCGAAAACATTTATTACGTAAGTAAAAAGAAAGCAGGCACCGATTATGCCATAAGCACCAATACCGACATTTATAAATACAATCTGGCCAGCAGAACCACTGAAAATATTACCGAGGAAAACAAAGGTTACGACACCCAACCAGCCTTTTCAAAAGACGGCGCCTTGGCGTGGCTTCAAATGAAAACGGATGGATACGAAGCCGATAAAAACGATATTATCGTGCTTCAAAATGGTGTAAAGCAGAACTTAACCGCGCAGTGGGACGGCACCGTAGATGGCTTCGCTTGGGCCAAAAACGGCAAGGACATTTACTTTACGGCTCCGGTGGATGGAACGAAGCAAATCTTTAAGGTTGACTATCCCGGAAAAACCAGAAAGATGCCGGTGGTCGAGCAGCTCTCAAAAGGTCAGTTTGACGTTACGGGGATTGTGGCCGAAATAAACGGACAGTTGATCGTTACCCGCACCGATATGAACCATGCTTCGGAAATTTTTTCTTTTGATTTAAAGAACAGGACTTTTAGACAGCTTACCCAAGTGAACAATGAGTTCTACGGAAAACTTGATTTGCCAACGGTTGAAAAAAGAATGGTTACTACTAAGGATGGCAAACAGATGTTAGTTTGGATAATTCTTCCGCCAAACTTCGATAAAAACAAAAAATACCCGACCTTGCTTTATGCACAGGGTGGACCGCAATCGGCGCTTTCCCAATTTTATTCTACGCGATGGAATTTCCAGTTAATGGCCTCACAGGGCTATATAGTTGTGGCACCCAACCGTCGCGGAATGCCCGGGCACGGTGTGGAGTGGAATGAAGCCATCAGCGGCGATTGGGGCGGCGGCGCGATGCAGGATTACCTTGATGCGATTGATGATGTTGCCAAAGAACCATATGTTGACAAGGACCGATTGGGCGCTATTGGTGCAAGTTTCGGGGGTTATTCCGTGTTTTGGTTGGCAGGAAATCACGACGGGCGTTTTAAAACCTTTATTGCCCACGACGGCGTTTTTGACACCAGATCTATGTATGGGACCACCGAGGAACTATTCTTCGTAAACCACGATATGGGCGGGGCTTACTGGGAAAAGGATAATGTTGTGGCACAAAAGGCATACAACGAATTCAACCCGATTAATTATGTAGATAAATGGGACACCCCCATTATGATCATTCAAGGCGGCAAAGATTACAGAGTACCTATTGAACAGGGTCTTAGTGCTTTCCAAGCAACGCAATTGCAAGGAATAAAAAGCAAATTGCTATATTTTCCCGAAGAAAACCATTGGGTATTGCAGCCGCAGAATGCACTTGTTTGGCAACGGGAGTTTTTCAATTGGTTGAAGGAAACGCTTTGATAAGAAGAGAGAGGAAAGAGAAAAGAGAAGAGAATAAAGACGTTAGCGTCTAATTTTGGCCACGGATTCACGAATATTTCTTAATAATGATTCGTGAATTCGTGGTTTTTTATCCTCCGTAAGGATTGAAACTATCGAAAAAAGCAAGAAGACTGCTTTGCGAAAGATGAAAAAACAGAATTAATATGGCATAAAAAATCACGTAACCTTTTGCGAAATATTCCTTTCTAACAAAATAAATTCCTAAAAAAAGCAATGCCAAAAGAAAAGGTATAAAAGACAAATAAGGAAAGGCTATGTATTTATACAAATCCAAAGGCATCAACGGGTTTGGAACAGGTTTTATAAAATATTCAATAATTTTAAAAGAATGATACCCTGTAAGTATGCCAATATAGCCTACCAATATCCATAAAATATAAATGAACGGCTTACTGGGTTTTGGAGTTACTTTTTCTTCCATTTATTTGAAAAAAGAATCCACAAATTCAAACTTATTGAAAACCTGAAGATCTTCCATTCCCTCGCCCACGCCAATATATTTCACGGGAATTTTAAACTGATCGCTTATACCTATTACCACCCCTCCTTTCGCAGTTCCATCTAGTTTGGTAACGGCAAGCGAAGTGACTTCGGTAGCAGCGGTAAACTGTTTGGCCTGTTCAAAAGCGTTCTGCCCTGTAGAACCGTCCAGCACCAAAAGTACATCGTGCGGCGCATCGGGCACTACCTTTTGCATCACGCGTTTCACTTTTGTTAGCTCGTTCATCAAGTTTACCTTATTGTGAAGGCGTCCTGCTGTATCAATAATAACCACATCGGCATTTTGGGTTACGGCGCTTTGTAGCGTGTCAAAAGCTACGCTGGCAGGGTCGCTGCCCATGCTTTGTTTTACAATGGAAACATCAGTTCTATCGGCCCAAATTTGCAGTTGGTCAATCGCCGCAGCACGGAAAGTGTCCGCCGCGCCCAGAAGTACTTTCTTTCCAGCTTTTTTAAACTGATATGCAAGCTTCCCGATGGTCGTAGTTTTTCCAACCCCATTAACACCAACAACCATAATAACGTATGGTTTTTTATTTTCGGGCACTTCAAACTCGGTGGCGTTGCCGGAGTCTATTTCGCTTAAAAGTCCTGCTATTTCCTCACGTAGAATTTTGTTCAATTCATCGGTGCCCAAGTATTTATCCTTGGCAACCCGATCCTCAATCCTATCGATAATTTTTAAGGTGGTATTTACCCCAACATCACTGGAAACGAGCACTTCTTCCAAATTGTCCAAAACGTCATCGTCAACCTTGCTCTTTCCTGCAACAGCTTTGCTCAGCTTATCAAAAAAGGAAGTCTTTGTTTTTTCAAGCCCCTTATCGAGAGTTTCCTTTTTTTCTTTTGAAAATATTTTTTTGAATAGACTCATTTTAAAAATTCAAGGTTTCAGGTTTCAAGTTCCAAGTTTTTACTCAGTTGTTCAACTTTGCCAAAGTTTAATCTCTAACGCTCCTTTCCCAATTTGGGAAAAGTAGATTTTAAATTACCCTCAAGGCGATTTAAAAAACGGAGGGGGAGCAAAAATACGAAAAGCCACCTTCGCAAAAAAGTGGCTTTTCCTTAATATTTTAAGCTGGTTATTTTTTGTTCAACCAGTCGTTTACAAATTCTGGAGCCATGATAGCTTCAGTAAATGTATAAGCTCCTGTTTTTGGCGATTTAACCATTTTTATTGCTTTGGTTAAACGCTTTGAACCTGTTTGTAACGATGCTACTGATTTCTTTGCCATGACTTATATTATTTAATCTCTTTATGAACGGTCATTTTCTTCAAGATTGGGTTGAATTTTTTCAACTCCATTCTGTCCGGGGTGTTCTTCTTATTTTTGGTGGTGATGTAACGTGAAGTTCCTGGTTTTCCAGACTCCTTGTGCTCTGTGCACTCCAAAATCACTTGTACTCTATTTCCTTTTTTAGCCATTGTAACAGACTTTATTGATTATTGCAATTATTTAGTTAAAAAGCCTTTTTCGCGGGCTTCTTTCATAACCGCAGAAATACCTTTTTTATTGATGTCTTTTATAGCAGAAGCTGAAACACGTAGGGTAACCCATTTGTCCTCTTCTGGAATATAAAAACGCTTTTTGAGCAAGTTTACATCAAACTTACGTTTGGTTTTATTCATTGCGTGCGACACGTTATTTCCAACCATCGCTTTCTTTCCGGTAAGTTCACAAACTCTTGACATTCCTTAACCTTTTTAAGTTATTTTTAAAACAGGGTGCAAATTTAAGTAATTCTTTTGTGATGTACAACAAAAGAAAATTAGTTTTTTGAAATTTCTTTTAGCAACATCTCCAAGGCTTTGTTTGCCGCCTTTTCAATAACCCGATAGCGGTCGTTTCCGAAACTAAACTTCTCTGAAACAACGCCATTTGGCGTGCCTATTGCAATACATACTGTGCCTACCTCATCTTCCCCATCACCCTTTGTGGGGCCCGCAATACCTGTGGTGGCAATGGAGTAATCCGATTCAAAAAGTTTGCAGCATCGTTTGGCCATTTCTTCAGCAACTGGAATACTCACCACGTTATATTGCTCGATAATGTTTTTGGGCACACCCAAGATTTTGGTTTTAAGACCCGTGTCATAGGGAATAATTCCTCCCATAAAGGCAGATGAAGCGCCGGCATATTGGGTGATTTCGGAGGCAATTCTGCCCCCGGTACAACTTTCTGCCACGCTATAGGTCATCCCCTTTTCCGTGAGGATTTTTCCGATCAACTCTGCAATGGAGGTTTCACCCTCAAAGCCCACGGCAATATCGGAAAGCATTTCTTCCAAAATTTCCATTTGTGAGTCCACACTTTTCTCCAATGCCTTTTTATCTTTCCCTGTAGCCGAAAGCCGTAAGCGAACTTTTCCCAAGGAAGGCAAATAAGCAAGTTTGATGTCTTCCGGCAATTCGTTTTCCCAATCGGCAATCCTTTCGGCAATGGCACTCTCCCCCAGCCCATAGGTTATAAGCGTTTTGTGATATATATGCGGCCTGTTGAAGCGTTTTATTACCCGCGGTAAAACTTCTTCCTGTAAAAGATGTTTCATTTCATACGGTACACCCGGAAGCGAAACAAAAACTACTTCATCCACATCCATCCACATGCCGGGGGCAGTGCCGTATTGGTTCATCAAGATAGTAGCCTTGGAGGGAACCATTGCCTGGCGGAAGTTCGCCGGCAGCGGTTTATTTAGTTGGTATTTTTTGAAAAGTTCTTTTACATTATCAATCACGGCGGGATCTTCCACTAAAGTATCGCCGAAAAAATCACAGAACGTTTGTTTGGTAACATCGTCCTTTGTGGGACCCAAGCCACCGGTTATTATAACCAGATCGGCATGTTTTTTTGCGTCTTCAAATGCTTGTAGAATATGTTTGCGGTCATCTTGCACCGAGGTAATCTGATAGACTTTTATGCCCACCTTATTCAATTCTTTTGAAATATAGGCTGAATTGGTATCAACAATCTGGCCTATGAGAATCTCATCGCCTATGGTAATTATTTCTGCAAGCATGTTATAGTTGGAAGTCTTGTCTCAGCTCGTCAAATACGTGGTTTAAGGTGCTAAGTACATTCTCTAAATGTGGGAGGACCGTAGCCTTACTTTTGGATGTTTTTGACCATGCTTCAATACTGGTAATATCCTTAAGCGCATCTATACCAAACATCTCAATATTTGGTTTCATTTTATGGGCAAATTGGTATGCCAATTCCCTGTTTTCATTCTCGATGGCTTCTTCCATGGAGTGCAAATCAGGTGGAATTTCATCTAAAAATGTCTGTGCCAATATTTTTAGGAAATCCTGATCCCCATCAGCGATTTCACTAAGATTCTCCTTTGCATAATATTTGGTCATCTCACTTAACTTTTATGGAAAACATTTCGGTTTCCTCTATAAACCCCTTCAAAACATCGTTGGTTTCAACCTTGCCAACACCTGCGGGAGTTCCGGTAAAGATAATGTCTCCGATTTTCAGCGTAAAATATTTTGAAATATATTCGATTAAAGCATCGATTTTCCACATCATCAGCATAGAATTGCCATTTTGGACAGTATTTCCGTTGCGTTCTAGGCTGAAATTTATATTATTCACATCCTTAAATTGCTCTTTTTCAATGAATTTTCCGATAACTGCGGAACCATCAAAAGCTTTCGCCTTTTCCCAAGGAAGTCCTTTTTCCTTTAAGTCGGCCTGCAGATCTCTAGCCGTAAAATCAATACCCAAACCTATTTCATCATAATATTTGTGGGCAAATTTCTGGTCTATATGTTTTCCTATTTTATTGATACGGACCAATAATTCCACCTCGTGGTGCACTTCATTTGAAAAATCTGGAATAAAGAACGGCTGTTTCTTTAACAATATTGCAGTATCTGGCTTTAAAAAAATAACGGGATCGGTTGGTTTTGCGTTATCCAGTTCCTTAATATGGTCTGCATAATTTCGACCTATACAGATTATCTTCATTATAAATTTAGAATTTTGTATTTAACTTTTGAAGCCGAATGCGGGTGAGCACCTGTTTTGTGTACAGCGGAAAATCGGCGTTCAACAACCAGCCAAAGTAGCCAGAATCTTTCTCCAAAATTTCAGTTACCAAATTTCCCTTATACTTTCCAAAAGAGAAAATCTCGATACCGTCTTCGTTATAACTTATAAAACCTGCAAAATCGGCATGATCGCGGTGTGAACTGAAATCGGCCAAATAATTGACATCGTTTTGAAGCTCCGGATACCTGTCCAATTGCGCCTTCAATACTTCGTAGGTTGCATTTGTATCGGCAGCGGCGCTGTGGGCATCGGTTAGATCCTTATTGCAGTAAAACTTATAGGCAGCCTCGAGTGTGCGCTTTTCCATTTTGTGGAAAATAGTCTGCACATCTACCGAAAGGGCTTTTTTCATATCAAAATCCACTTCGGCGCGAAGCAATTCTTCCGCAAGCAACGGAATGTCAAAACGGTTGGAGTTGAACCCGCCCAGGTCGCTATCCTTAATCAACGCATATATTTTTGGCGCCAATTCCTTAAATGTTGGTTCGTTGGCAACCATTTCATCAGTAATTCCGTGGATTGCCGATGCGCCCTCGGGAATAGGCATTTCGGGATTTACGCGCCAGGTGTGGCTTTCCTTGTTTCCGTTTGGAAAAACCTTTAAAATGGCTATTTCCACAATTCGGTCCGTTGCCACGTTTACCCCAGTGGTTTCAAGGTCGAAAAAGCAAATCGGTTTTTTTAAGTTGAGTTCCATTGTTTTGTTTTGTGGTGCAAAGATACTTTTAATTGAAGTTTTGAGGGTGTATAAAAATCAAAAAGGGAGATTTTGAATTCAAAATCTCCCTTTTCGCAATATGTATTCGAATTAAATTTCTCGGTTAACGTCCCACGCTTCCAAATAGTCGGCTACGCGTTTTACGAATTGTCCGCCCAAAGCGCCATTTACCACCCTGTGGTCATAACTGTGCGAAAGGAACATTTTGTGGCGAATACCGATAAAATCACCTTCCGGGGTTTCAATTACCGCCGGTACTTTTCGGATTGCGCCCAATGCGAGAATACCCACTTGCGGTTGGTTGATAATTGGCGTTCCCATAATACTTCCGAAAGTTCCCACGTTTGTAACGGTGTACGTTCCACCCTGTATTTCGTCGGGTTTCAATTTATTTTCGCGAGCGCGGGTCGCAAGGTCGTTCACCGCTTTGCTCATTCCCACCAAATTCAATCGGTCTGCATTTTTAATTACCGGCACAATAAGGTTTCCGTCCGGCAGGGCTGCCGCCATTCCCAGATTTATATTTTTACGTTTGATGATATTGTTGCCGTCCACCGCAATATTCATCATCGGGAAGTCTTTCAGCGCCTTTGCTACGGCTTCCATAAATATTGGGGTAAACGTTAAATTTTCGCCTTCCCTTTTTGCAAAGGCACCTTTCACCTTATTTCTCCAGTTCCAAACATTAGTAACATCGCACTCCACGAAAGACTGCACGTGCGCCGAAGTTTGAGTGCTTTCAATCATATGGTGGGCAATGAGCTTGCCCATTCGTGTCATTTCAACTATTTCATCCTCCCCGCTTACGGAAACCGGAGCCTTTGGTTTTGCTGGTTCTGTGGCTTGCGCTTTGGCAGTTTGGGGATTTTTGGCCTCCACTACTGTCTGCGGCTGTGGAGTTGCAGTTTTTGAAGTAGCGCGATTTTCAACATATTCCAAAATATCGTTTTTGGTTACGCGCCCGTCTTTTCCGGTACCCGAAATTCCGTCCAGTTCTTCCTGTGAAATATTCTCGGCAGCTGCAATATTCTTCACCAAAGGAGAATAAAACCGGTCGCCGGTATTTTCAATCTTTGCTTGTGTGGTCTCCTTGGCAGTTTCCACTTGCTTTTCCACTTCTTTCACAATTTCGGGCGAAGGAGCGCTTTCCGCAGTTGTCTTTTCCGTTCCGTTGCTTCCGGCAGTTTCAATTATGGCGATGGTCTGGCCTACTTGCACCACATCATCAACGTTGAAAAGCTTTTCGACCAAAACGCCATCTACTTCGCTGGGCACTTCGCTATCTACCTTATCGGTAGCAATTTCAAGTACAGCTTCATCAGCCTCAATGGTGTCGCCCACTTCCTTTAGCCAGTTGGTCAACGTTGCCTCTGCAACGCTCTCACCCATTTTGGGCAGTTTCAATTCAAATTTTGCCATAACTATTGATGTACGATTTTCAATTTACAATTTTTTGATTTTGAATTAATCATTCCCACACTCACCAATCACCACTCATCAAGCACTACTCAAAAATCGTTGCAAAATTAGTTAAAATTTGTTCGTTCTGGGTTTCAAATTTCTTAAAAAACAACCACACCGCCCTTTTCGTCGCTTTGGTCGCTTCCTATTATGAAATTACAACCCGGTGGCCGTATGCGGAAACGGTTGTTCTGCCCTTTTAGCTGTTTCATCAATTTGAAGATTTCTTTATAGGAAATATATTCGGCATCAAAGACCAAGAGACTGTTTTTGAGCACTATCTGAAAATGCACATTTTTTGAAACCATCTGGAAAACGGTTGCGGTGGAAGCCGATAGTTGCTCCAGAAGCTCGATATTTTCAGTGAAGAAATAATTTCGCTCAAGGTTTGGCAATGGCACCACTTTCTTATCGGCAGAAATTTTATGTGCGGCCTTTGCCAATGCGACGCCGGCAGAAACGGAACTTTCCAAAAGAAAATTTTTGTTGAAATGCTTTCGGTAAAAAATTTGCATTGCCCCGTAAAAACGTTCAAAATAAGCATCGTCCTTTTTGGTGCTCTCTCCTTTGTAGTGAAGCACCGTAGTACTTCCCAGATAATGGTTTTGGTAGCCGGCCTTGGTTATTTTGTAGCTGAAATCTATGTCTTCCCCGTACATAAAATAATCCTCGTCAAATCCGCCCACTTCGTGGTAAATACTTCTCTTTAAAAGCATAAAGGCTCCAACGAGCACCTCTACTTTGCCCTGCTCTGTTTCCGGAATTTGGTTGGCGTAGTATTTTTTTGTGAAGCCGGTAATTTTTAAGAGTGAAACCTTTGGCGTGGGAAGGTTGCGTTTGCTCTCGGGAAGGAAATGTCCGGTGCCATCCATTAAATAAACACCCAAGGCACCAATGTTTTCAACACTTTCGTGATATTCCACGGCTTTTCTAAAAGTATCCTCAGAAACTGCTGTGTCTGGATTCAAGATACAAACGTACTCGCCTTTTGCAACGGTCACAGCTTGGTTATTCGCTTTGCTAAAACCTACGTTCTCCTTGTTTTCAATCAAAACAACCTTGGGAAAAAGAGTCTTGACCATTTGGCAGCTATCGTCTTTTGAAGCATTGTCAATGACTATTATTTCAGCATCCCAGTGCTCCGTAGCTTTCTGGACTGAACGAATGCACTGCTCCAGAAAATAACGCACATTATAATTGAGAATAACGACTGAAAGCTTCAAGGTTTAGGTGTTTTTTAGTGAAGATTCAAAAGGAATTCGGTGCAGAATACTTCGGCCGAGGGTAACCTCATCCGCATACTCAAGCTCATCGCCTACTGAAATTCCACGGGCAATGGTGGTGGTAGTTATATTATAAGGTTCAATTTGCTTATAGATATAAAAATTGGTGGTATCGCCTTCCATCGTAGAACTGAGCGCAAAAATAAGTTCGCGCACGTTGCCAGTCTTAACCTTCTCCACTAAGGAAGGAATGGTTAAATCGCCGGGACCGATACCGTCCATCGGCGAAATTTTTCCACCCAAAACGTGGTAGTGACCACGGTACTGGCTGGTGTTCTCAATGGCCATTACATCGCGAATGTCTTCCACCACACAAACCAATTGTTCATCGCGGCGTGGGTTCGCACAAATCTCACAGAGTTTTGTATCGCTGATGTTGTGGCAATTTGCACAAAAATTTATTTCCTCGCGCATTTTTACCAAGCCCGCTGCCAATTTTTGTGATTGTTCTTTTGGCTGTTTCAGCAAATGAAGTACGAGTCGAAGTGCGGTACGCTTACCAATTCCGGGGAGTTGGGACATTTCGTTTACCGCATTTTCAAGAAGTTTTGAAGAAAATTCCATAGTATTTTTACAGCAGCCAAGTTAAAAAAAATGCTTCAGAAAAAGAGACTTTTCCTGAAGCATTCCTATCATAAAAGTGATTCTTAATTTATAAGAAGTTTTTTAGTCGCCGTACCCTCTTCACTATTTATACGAACGAAGTAGGTTCCGCTGGAAAGAGAGGAAACATCAACCGAATGCCTGTTCGAAATTGAAGATTCGGTTTCATAAATAAGAAGTTTTCCGGAAATATCGAAAACCCGAACTTCTGCCTTCATCGCTTTTGGCAGCGCAATGGTAAATTGTGCAGTTGCAGGGTTTGGGTATAAGGAAACGCTGTTATTTGAAATTCTATCGTCAACTCCCGCGGTGCCCGTAACCAATGGAGAAACCCATAGGCCTCTTCCGTAAGTTCCGGCGTACAATAGACCACCTACTTTGTTTATTTCCAGTTCGTTAACATATACATTCGGCAGCAAATTGCTATAGGGCTGCCAGTCTGTAAACGTATTATCTATATAATAAATTCCGTAATCCATACCTAAATACAGTCCGTCTGCGCCGTTATCGTCCCAAACCAGAGCCAATGCGCTAAAATTGGGAAGATTCTTTTTATAGCTGGTCCATGTAGCCCCACCATCATTTGAAACATATACGCGGTCAGTTGCCGTAGTAGCTACGGCCACTTTATTAGGATTTGTGGGGTGTATGGCTATTGAATTGATGATACCGCCCGGCCTTGTCGGTTGAACCCAATCGGTTGCCCCACCGTCTGTTGTCTTAAAAAGCAATGATGATCTGGAGGCATACATTATTTGATTATCGGAAGGAGCTATTTTTAAATTATCAAGGTTTCCACCGAAGTTCTGTGAAATAGGCGTCCATGTGCCACCCAAATTCGTTGATTTATAAATCACATTATAACCCACATAAATCACATTATTGGTTATGGGATCCTGTTCAAAAGGAGTGACCCAATTCCCCGACCCACTTCCAGGTTCGCTAAGACCAACATATGAATTTCCACCATTGTTGGAACGATAAAGTTGCCCCCCTTGAGTGGTGCCAAATAGAATATTACTGTTGGTTTTATCTATAAAAGATTCCATACCATCGGCGCCCAGCCAATCTTTCCAGCCTGTTGCAGCCTTATAAAAAGAGGTTCCATTGTCTTGGGAGCCTCCCGAAACAATTACATCTGGAGTTTGGGAAACCCCAATTTTATAGAATTGGCGTATGCCGAGCCCATTTGTTAAATCTTCGTAATAATTGGCAGAAACCGTCGACGTGTTATCCGCCTTAAATACACCACCATCGGTCACTGCAAACAATGAAGTGCCATAAAACTGAAGATCGTCCACATCGGCATGGCAATAGCCTATATTTTGTGAAGCCGCGTTTCCAGGTATCCAATCTGAAGTACAAGAAAAAGTGACACCACCATTGGTAGAACGCCATGTAAGAATTCCTGCAATATGTACCTCATTAACATTTGTCGGATTTACCGCAATACCCATATCGCGGGGAGCTTGACCACTATTGTCATTTCCGCTGGTGCTATATCCAAAAAAGTTAAGCCCTCCGTGGTTCAATTTTGTGAATGAACTACCGCTATCATTTGAAGTATAGAAACCGCCAAATCTACCACTGTTAGCCTCCAATACATATACCACGTCAGGGTTATCTGCGGAAACGCCAATCATTTTTGGCCCAGAGGTGAAACCACCTATTGTAGAAAAGGTAGCGCCCCCATCAGTAGATTTGTGAAAACCGCTGCCAGAAGCATATACCACTGAAAAATCTCCCGGTTTGAATTCTACATCATAACCATTATTATCTCCTGATATTACTTTTATCCAATTGACACCCGCATCTTCTGTTCTGTAAATTCCAGAGTTTTCAGCAGTCGCAAAAATCATGTTTGCATTGGAAGGATTTATTACAATTTTATTTACCCTGCTGTTTCCAATGCTTCCCAACAAATTCCAGGTAGCACCGGCATCGGTGGATTTGAAAATTTTTCCACTATTAGATCCGAAAAAATACGTATCCGAATCCGTTGGATCAATTGCTACAGAATAAACCGATAAATTCGAAAAATAGTCGCTAAGTGGGGTCCAAGTCTGGGCTCCATCGTCTGTTCTCCATACACCACCCGTGTTTGCGCCCACAATCATATGGTTTGCATCCCCTTCATCTATAGCAAGACCTGTAAGTCTGCCTACGCCAGGATTCCATCCTGAAGTTGCGCTCCAAGATTTAGGGCCCAATTCCTGCCAGTTATCGGGAAGTACATTTCTACCTGCAGCGGTTTCATTTAGATATGCGTTCCACTGCTGAAGTTCATCCAAGCGCTCTTCAGTCGTGGGAAGGTATCCATTTTCCTTTACCCTTCTTAGTGCGTTGTACTCCCATCTTTTAAATTGTTTGTATCCACTGCCACGTCCTTTATCCTTATCGGCAAAATAGGCTTCGGCACTATCAATTATCTCTTGTACTTTGTAAGTACCTGCATCAATCATTTGTAGATATTCCTGTGCCTGAACGACAAAAGAACCGAAAAACAAACCAAAAAGCAGTAGTAATTTAATTCGCATTTTATTAATTTTTAGGGAGTTACATTGTTAATTATTCAAAGATTTCAAAAGTATTAAAAATAAAAATGGTGGGGAAACCAAACTTTGTATTTTTACCGAAAAAGAATTTCTAAACCATTGAAGTCTTAAATTTTATGCAACCCTTACACATTCTGCTACTTATCCTTGGTTATTTTTTGGTTTTAATACTCATATCCTACTTTACCAATAAGGGCGGCAGCAATGCAGACTTCTTTAAAGCCGGAAAACAATCGCCCTGGTATTTGGTTGCCTTCGGAATGATTGGCGCCTCGCTCAGCGGCGTTACTTTTATCTCAGTTCCAGGCTGGGTGGAAGCTTCAAAATTTAGTTATTTTCAAGTAGTTTTGGGATATACCGTGGGTTACGCCGTTATTGGCACGGTGCTGCTTCCGCTCTACTACCGTTTAAATTTGACTTCAATTTATACTTATTTGGAAGGACGTTTCGGGAATGCATCCTATAAAACCGGAGCATCGTTTTTTCTGCTTTCAAGGGTAGTTGGAGCGAGTTTTCGGTTGTATTTAGTGGCGGTGGTGCTGCAAAGCCTGATTTTTGACCAAATGAATATTCCGTTTTGGGTGACGGTTACTATCACAATTTTACTTATTTGGCTTTATACCTTCAAAAGTGGAATAAAGACAATCGTGTGGACCGATACGCTGCAAACGCTGTTTATGTTAATAGCCGTTGGCGTTTCGGTGTATTATGTTTCCACAGATTTAGGTCTTTCGGGAAGCAATCTTTTCAATTTTATTGCCGATAGCGATATGAGCCAGATTTTCTTTTTTGACGATTGGAAATCGGGCGACCATTTTGTAAAACAATTTATTAGCGGTGCATTTATCGCCATAGTAATGACGGGACTGGACCAAGACATGATGCAGAAAAACCTCACCTGCCGCAATCTGAAGGATGCCCAAAAAAATATGTTTTGGTTTACCATAGTTTTGACCATCGTAAATTTTGTGTTTTTGGTTTTAGGTTTACTGCTTACGGTTTACGCAGCACAGAATGGGATTGACGCCCATAAAGACCAATTGTACCCAACGCTGGCAATGCAAAACGAATTTGGTTTTGGGGTTGCAATTCTTTTCATTTTAGGATTGATTGCCGCAGCTTACAGCAGTGCCGATAGCGCTTTAACCGCGTTGACCACCTCTTTCAGTATTGATATTTTGGGAATTGAGAAAAAGTATGACGAAGCAAAACAGGTACGCGTTCGCAAAATGATTCACATCTTGGTTTCCTTGTTACTTATTTTGGTAATTATAATTTTCAAATATGTAATCGCAGATGCTTCGGTAATTGCGAAACTTTTTGTTTTTGCGGGTTATACCTACGGCCCACTTTTGGGACTTTACGCGTACGGACTTTTTACGAAATGGAACGTAAAGGATAAATTGGTGCCCGTGGTGGCCATATTGACTCCGTTTTTGGGATATGCAATTAGCGCCCTCAGCGCGGCATACCTAAATTTCGAATTCGGATTTTTTATACTTATCCTGAATGGCGCGCTTACCTTCTTCGGTTTAATATTGATTCGTACCCAAAAGAACTAAGGTGCAGGCCACTTCAAATGCAATCTTGTTCTTTCTGAGAATTTCGTAAAATTCAGGATTTTCCGTGCCTGGATTGAAAACGACGCGTTTCGGCTTCAACGAAACGATATAATCGTAATATTCCACTTGGCGTTTCGGATTTAGATAGAGGGTTACCGTGTCAATATCTTCAAAGTGTTCCTTTTCCGTGGCAATGGTTACGCCTGCTACCTCCCCTGTTTTAAGGCCCACCGCCTCCACGGGATGCCCATATTTTACCAAACGATTTATGGCAATGTTTGAATATCTTCCCGGATTCAGGCTCGCGCCGAGTACTAATGTTTTCTTCATTCCGATAGTTTTTTTATGAAAATACAATACTCTTCAGCAAGATTTCATAAATGTTCGTTAAAATGAAGTGGAGCTTGAAACATTCGGAAGATTTCAACGTCTATATAGTACTTACACTTCATTCTTTACTGCGACAATTTTTACGTTGATGGTTAGTGTTAATGATAGCAGTAAAGATTCAAACCCGGAGCACCCGCTTCGGGTTTGTTTTTTTAAACTTTTTCTAAAAAAATTGTAACAGAAAAAAATATACATCGTCTTTTATATAGAAATACGAAAACATTTGCGCCTTTAGTATGTTATACAAGGTAATATTTAATGCAATATAATGGTATTTTATTTCATTAATCATTAACATCAATCAATCACACAAATGAAAACAATTTTAGTTTTGATCGCCTGCATCACCTTCGGAATACTCAATGCCGCGGCAGGCCCCACAGAAGATTCCGGTAACATCTATGGCCGGGTGACGGACAAAGTCCTAAATGAACCTCTCCCCTATGTAACAGTAGTAGTAAAAAAATTAAATGGTGAAATTATTACTGGCGCAGTAACCGACGATGCGGGAAAATTTGAAATCCATAAAATACCGGAAGGCCGCTGCAACATTAGCATACAGTACATAGGCTATAAAGTATTTACCACGGAAATAAATATTACAAAAGGAAATGCAACTATTGACTTGGGCAACATATTGTTGGAAGAAGACATTGCGTCCTTGGATGAAGTGAATATTGTAGCCGAGAGATCAACGATTGAACAACGCTTGGACAAAAAAGTAATAAACATTGGTAAAGATTTATCTACCGCGGGACCGACTGCATCAGATATTATGAACAATTTGCCTACCGTGAGTATCGACCCACAATCTGGAGAGCTTTCCATGCGCGGCAATGAGAATGTGCGCGTGATGGTGGACGGAAAGCTCTCAAACATTCCAGTTGCCCAATTGCTAAAGCAGATTCCGTCTTCGTCAATCAAACAAATAGAGCTGATCACTAACCCTTCGGCAAAGTACAATCCCGAGGGAATGAGCGGATTGATCAACATAATTCTTCATAAAAACGTGAATGTGGGCTTTAATGGAAATGCTTCCGTAGGGCTAACTTTTAGGGAAAACGCAAAATTCAATGCGGGCTTGGATATGAATTACCGCAATGGCAAATTTAACTTTTACACCAACCTGGGTAACAATGTTTCCAAACACGAAAACAACGGTCTCATTACGCGTTCACTCAATAATTCCAGAGAAGTAATCCACTTTTTGGATGACAGTAAATCCAATCTCTTCAAAGTGGGACTGGACTTTTACTTAAATGAAAAAAATACGCTGTCCTTTTTCACAAACCAAAACATATATGACGGAAAAGGAAATGGAAGCTCCACTATCTTCTATTTGGATCAACCATCTCTCAACCAGCAACAGTTGTTCTTTTACGGCAATGAAAATATCGCTTCACAATATAATTTTGATTACAAAGTAAGTTTTGATGAAACTGAGCATACGTTGGAATTGGAAGCAGATTATAATGTGTTTTCAAATGAAACTGATGGAAAATATGTCTTTAACGGGGCCTCACCTCTAGAGAATTTTAAAGACAGTGATGAAACGGACCGCAGCCAACTTACCGTGAACCTCGATTATGTAAATCCGTTATCAGAAAGTTTAAAAATTGAAGCGGGTGCCGAAGCAAGACTATTTGAAACGAAGATAGATTTTGCCTCAAATGGCCAAAGCTATAACGCCAATGGCCAATTGGTGCCCACACCTTCAACCCATTTTGAATACGTCCGAGATATTTATTCATTTTACACTACGGTTGGAAAAACCTTTGAAAAATGGTCCTATCAATTAGGAGCGCGAATTGAAAATGTTAGCGTACAAGCCGACACTAACAATGTACGGGCCTTTACTAACGACTACTTTCAAATATATCCCAGTGCCTTTGTAACTTACTCTCCTTCGGAAAAAAACCAGTATCAGCTTAGTTATAGTCGGAGAGTGGACCGTCCGGGACTTGATCAGGTAAATCCTATTCGCGAGTTTAGTACGCCATTGATTTCTTCTTACGGAAATATCAATCTTGAGCCTCAGTTTACCAATTCCATAGAAGCCAATTACACAAGAAATTTAGATGCGGGCAGCATTACCGCAGGCATCTTTTATCGCATTGTGGATAACGAAATAAACCGAGCCATACTTGTGGACCGCACAAATCTAGATCGCTCCATATTAACTTTCCAAAATTTTGAAAGCACAGACTCCTACGGACTCGAAATTTCGGGAAATTATAAACCTACCAAGTGGTGGAGTGTCAACAGCAGTTTTGAACTCTATAAGAAAACCCAAAAAGGAATCACCGAAATTTTTGAAAATCCTACGGGAACGCCTGCGGTAGAAGATATTGTCACCCAAGTTGCAGAAGTTGATAACGTATCATGGAATGTGCGAATGATGAATAATTTCACCGTCACAAAAAATCTTACGTTTTCCGCGTTCGGCTTGTACCGCGCTAAAAACAAAGGCATTCAGTTTGAATCGGAACCACGTTATTTCGTTAATCTGGGCGCACGATACAGCTTATGGGAAGGCCGAGGAACTTTTAGCGTAAATTACAACGATGTTTTTGATTCCATGAAATTTGCCTTCAGCGGTGATACGCCTTATCCACAGAGCGGTGAATTCAAAAATGAAAGCAACACCATTTACGTGGGATTAACCTATAGATTTGGTGGAGGAAACTATCGCGCAAAAAGCCGAAAAAATAGAGATGATAACACATCATCCGGCGGCGGAGGGCTGTTTTAAACCGTTATTCTTTTGTTAAAAAAGATTTCGTAATGAAACTAATATAGATTTCAACTCGTCTATTAAGTACAATACCTAAAATTTCATTTTATAATTTATTTGAATTAGCCTTTTAACGAATTATACCTTTTTTAGGTAAAACAAAAGCCTTTCAGTTTTCCTGAAAGGCTTTTTATATTTTCAGCCGAAGCATTATTACCATCTAATAATAGCACTTCCCCACGTGAAGCCACTCCCGAAGGCTGCCAAAACCACAAGATCGCCTTCCTTGATTTTTCCTTCTTCCCACGCTTCCGTCAGTGCGATTGGAATGGATGCTGCCGTAGTGTTTCCGTATTTTTGAATGTTGTTGAAAACCTGCTCGTCAGTCAATTTCATTTTTTGTTGAATGAATTGTGAAATGCGAAGATTGGCCTGATGCGGAATCAACATATCAATATCTTCCACCTTCAAATTATTGGCCTCCAATCCTTCCTGAATAACCTCAGCAAAACGGACAATGGCGTGCTTAAACACAAACTGTCCGTTCATCACCGGATAATACGGGATGTCTTCCTGTGGGTTTTCGGCAATTATTTCCGGCACCCAGTGTTCGGTGCTCGGGCCTTTTAGAGAGAGCTCATTTTTATGTTGCCCTTCGCTGTGAAGATGGGTGGAGAGAATACCTCCCTTTCCGGTTTCATTTCTGGAAACAACTGCTGCCCCCGCGCCGTCGCCAAAAATAACCGACACGTTTCTGCCGCGCGTGGTCATATCCAGTCCGCCGCTGTGATTTTCGCTACCAATCACCAAAATATTTTTATACATTCCCGTTTTTACAAATTGATCCGCCACTGAAAGCGCATACACAAACCCACTGCACTGGTTGCGAACGTCCAAGGCCGGAATGGTCCGCATTCCCATAATTTCCTGCACTTCTACCCCACCGCCCGGAAAATACATATCTGGACTCAGCGTAGCAAAAACAATCATATCTATATCGTTTGGCTCAAGTTTGGCACGTTCCAACGCAATGGTTGAAGCCTTTACCCCCATCACCGAAGTAGAATTGCCATCGCCCTTTTTTATATGCCGCCGTTCTTTAATGCCCGTGCGCTCTTGAATCCAAGCGTCGTTGGTGTCCATTAATTTTGAAAGATCGTCGTTGGTTACAACATTTTCGGGCACATAATAGCCCAATCCTGTAATTTTTGAAGTGTACATTTAATTCAATTTAAAATAGTTCCGAAAGATAACCATATACCGCTTTTAAAGGAAACAAAACTCAGTTTATATAGTATGCGTGCATAGCAAATACGTTCTCCTAAATTTCAATATCTTTAGAACTTAAATTTTACACTTATGAAAAAATTCATCGCCATTGTTACCCTTCTCCTGTTATCAGGAAATTTTATTGCACAGGAAAAACTCACCTATCAAAAACCGCCAAAGGAAATTCTGGAGCTTGTGGACGCGCCCCTGGCCCCTTCCGTTTGGATTGACAGCAATGGTGAAAATGTGGTCCTTTTTTATCGCGATGCATACAAATCTATCGCGGAGCTTTCCGAAGCTGAATTGCGGTTGGGCGGACTTCGGATAAATCCAAAAACCAACATCGGTAGCCGAACCCGGTTTTACAACAATATAAAAGTGAAAAAGGCTTCCGAAAAAGATGCTCGGCAAGTAGCGGGAATACCCAGCAATCCACGGCTTTCAAACTTTACCATTTCACCCAACCAAAAAATGGTTGCCTTTTTAAATACGGTGGAAGATGGGGTACAACTCTGGCTGGCAGATATTGAAAACGGTACCGCCACACAACTCAGCAATCTAAAAGTGAACGCTAATATGGGTAATCCTATTAATTGGTTTAAAGACGGCAGCGCGTTGTTGGTAAATGTAATTCCGAAGGATAGAAAAGAATTGATAAATACTGACGAAGCAGTTCCCGATGGGCCAACCATTACCGTAAGCGATGGTGAAAAGGCACAAAATAGAACTTATCAGGATTTGCTTAGCAGTCCAAACGACGAATTTAATTTTGAGCAATTGGCGCTTTCGGAAATAAAAAAGATTTCATTGGACGGAAAAGTGGCCGATTTTCTTCCCACAGCCATGTACGACGAGCTTGATTTTTCGCCCGATGGCAATTATGTAATGGTAAATACCATTAAAAGACCGTTCTCCTATATTGTGCCGTACAGCCGATTTCCTTTTGAAACTACTATTTACAGCAGCCAAGGGAAACTCATCCAAAAAGTGAACGATGTAGCGCTGAACGAAGTAGAACCGAAAGGTTTTATGGCAACCCGAATGGGCAAAAGGAGAATGGATTGGCGTGCCGATAAACCCGCAACCATTTATTGGGCCGAGGCATTGGACAAAGGCGATCCGGAAGTAAAAGTAGATTATCGTGATGCCGTTTACCAGTTGGAAGCTCCATTCAACGAGAAGGAAAAACTGCTTTTGAAAACCATAAACCGCTATTCAGGAATTACTTGGGGGAACGATAATCTTGCAATTGCTTCGGATTATTGGTGGAACGACCGGAATACAAAATCGTATCTGTTCAATCCTTCAAATGCTTCGGAAACGCCAAAGATTATTTTTGATAGAAATTATCAGGACAGATATAACGACCCCGGAAATTTTGTAACCGCCCGAAACGATTTTGACGAAAGAGTGCTCGAAATGGTTGACGGCAATGCCTTTCTGATGGGTGATGGTTTTTCGGACAAGGGACAGTTTCCGTTTGTGGATGAATTCAACTTAAAAACACAAAAGACGAAACGCATCTACCAGTCCGAATATACCGATAAGCTGGAAAACTTGAATTCTGCAATCGATATGAAAAAAGGGAAGATTTTAGTGCGGATAGAATCGCAGAACGAATACCCCAATTATTACTTCAGAAATATTAAAAAGAAGAATGATTTAACGCCAGTTACATCATTTGAAAATCCTTTTAAGAGCATCCAAAATGTACACAAGGAAGTGATTACTTACAAACGCGACGACGGCTTGGAGCTTGAGGGCACTTTGTACTTGCCAATTGGGTACGACAAAGAAAAGAAAGAAAAAATGCCGATGCTTCTTTGGGCGTATCCCCGCGAATTCAAGGACAAAAACAGCGCCTCGCAAAACACGACCAATCCGAACGAATTTATTTATCCGTACTACGGCTCGCCCATTTATTGGGTAACCCAGGGCTATGTGGTCTTGGACGATGCTGCATTCCCAATTGTGGGCGAAGGTGATGAAGAGCCTAACGATACCTTTAGGACCCAATTGGTTGGCAATGCCAAAGCTGCCATTGATGCCGTTGACAAAATGGGCTATATCGATAGAAATCGTGTAGGCGTGGGTGGGCATTCCTACGGTGCGTTTATGGTTGCGAACCTTTTGAGCCATTCCGATCTTTTTGCTGCTGGAATAGCCCGAAGCGGTGCATACAATAGAACCCTTACGCCTTTTGGTTTCCAAAGTGAGGAGCGCAGCTATTGGGATTCGCCCGAAACCTATAATACAATGTCGCCTTTTATGCATGCCGACAAAATGAAAACCCCTTTGCTGCTTATCCACGGCGAAGCTGATAATAACTCAGGCACCTATCCGCTGCAAAGCGAGCGTTATTTCAATGCTTTAAAAGGTTTGGGAGCAACGGCAAGACTGGTTATGCTGCCGAAGGAAAGCCACGGCTACAGTGCAAAGGAAAGCATTCTGCACGTGCTATGGGAACAGGACCAATGGCTCGACAAATACGTAAAAAACAAAAATGAAAACCCGGTGAATGTTCCCGAAGAAATGAAGCAATAGCTTAAAATACAAAAAAAGGGCGCATAAAATGCGCCCTTCTTAAACAACCTAACCAATTAAATAATAGAATATTTTTACTTTTTCATAGCAATTTAATATTCGATTACTCCCTGTAAAGATACCACACTTTGTTTAGTGTAATTGTTAAAGGATTAAACAAAGTTTTGTTAAAGTTTAAACGTAATTTTTATAATTATTTATTGAGACCTTCGCCCCCAAATCGTTCATCAAATTATAAAGGCCAAAAAAAGTTCGGTTTATATATAGGAAATGTTTGGAACCGCGATTCCCGTTCATTTTTCGAAGCTCGGTATCCTTTGAATATTTATTGCTCAGTTCGGCAATCTTTCCGAAGAATTCTTCGTCGGAAAAATCAAAGCTTTCGCTATGAAAAGGTTGGGTGAAAAGACTTAGCATTTCGTGGAACAGCTCTGAAAAAAACTTTGTTTCCTCGGGGGAATCTTCCTTTTTTAAAATTTCCAAAGCATACATTTTTTCCAAAAATACTTCCGGATTGTTGATGTTTTCTGGTTTTGCCAATTCAAAATAAGGCACATAGAATTCCTCGGGAACGGTTTTTACGCAACCAAAATCTATCGCAATCAGGTTTGCATCTTCATTCACCAAAAAATTTCCGGGATGCGGATCTGCGTGCACACGCTTCAATTGGTGCATTTGGAACATATAGAAATCCCACAACGTCTGCCCTACTTTTTGGGCTTTTACCCTATCGGTATTCGTTTGGGTGAATTCTGAAAGGTGCTGCCCCGTCATCCAGTCCATTGTGATTATGCGCTCGCCGGAAAGTTCTTCGTAATACTTCGGAAATTTTAAATTTGGAATGTTTTTACAGGCATCGGTGATTTCCTTGCTTTGTTCCACTTCCAACAAATAGTCGGTTTCTTCCAGCAATTTATCTTCCACTTCCCTGAAATATTTGTCGCTGTCCTTTCCTTTTATATTGAACATTTTCATCGCCACCGGCTTCACCATGGCCAGATCGCTGCTGATGCTTTCCGCAACGCCGGGATATTGTATTTTTACCGCCAAGTTTTTACCGTCCTTCGTGGCCTTGTGCACTTGTCCAATACTCGCCGCCGCAACCGATTCGGCATTAAAAGTGTCGTAAAGGCTTTCGGGCGTATCGCCAAAATATCTTTTAAAAGTTTTGCGGACCAGGGGCGCGGAGAGCGGCGGCACCTGAAATTGCGCCAACGAAAATTTTTCAACATAAGCCTTTGGCATAATGTTTTTTTCCATACTCAGCATTTGCGCCACTTTCAGCGCGCTGCCCTTCAGGTTTTTCAGGCCGTCGTAAATATCCTCTGCGTTGCTTTCGTTCAATTCATCTTTTGTGGTTTCGGAATTGACGAGCTTTTTGCCGTAATACTTCAAATAATTGCCGCCCACTTTTACGCCGGTGGTCATCAATTTTGAAGCACGTTGGATTTTATTCGTGGGAAGTTTGTCTATCGTCTTCATTAGGCCATTTTTTCTTTCCATAAAAATTTTCCGAAGTCAAGCACGCTTTCCAGCGGTTGGGTATCGAAAACATCAAAAATGGCGCGTACCGATTTCTCGATGGCAATATCTGTATTTTCAAAACCTGCAGAGTTATCGTCCATCCAGTATTTCAATAGGAAAAGGGTTTGAATCCAAGCCCCTTCGGAAAAAACGGTTACCGATTGCTTCAGGATTTTCAACTTTTTATCTTCGTTGTTTTCACGAATCAAATCTGCCGCGAAATGTTTTATATTTTGTCGAAGTCCTTTTAACTGGCTCAAATTCCTCATCATATTTTGATGCTCCCTTAAGGTGAAAAGAATATAGCTGCGATTTAAGGTTAACAGCTCAAAAAAGGTATAAAAAAACGTAAGCATTTTTTCTTGATTGGAATAGGCGGAATAATGCTCGTCCTTATTCGCCAAAAGAATTGTTTTCTTGTAAAACGAATTCCACACTTCCATTTGTAGCCCTTCAAAAGAGCCGAAATGTTCGTAGAATTCCGCTTCGGTAAAATTGTTCTCTTTACAAAATTTAAAAACACTGAGCGGTGCTTTTTCCTTTGTTAGCACCCATTCCATATAGGCCGTGGTAATCTTTTCGGCGCTCACACTTTTTTTGGAAGCTGTTTTTTTGGTATTTCCTGTATTTGTTGCAGTCATTGTATTTAGGTATTATTTGTTGTAGGATAGGTCGTTATCCGATCACAAAGATAACATTTGTTTAAGGTTATAGTTATTAGGTTAAACAAAATGTTGTGTTAAAGTTTTGCGGAAAAGTTTTCAATTTTAAAGTGACAACGTGGCAGAAATGAGATGCTTGGTATTTTATTTGACTATTAGGAAATGAATTAATAGCATTATTAAATAAAACATAAGAAATATGAGCAAAGGAACTATTAATGTATCGGTGGACAATATTTTCCCGCTGATCAAAAAGTTTTTATACAGCGACCACGAGATTTTTCTTCGTGAATTGATTTCAAACGCAACGGATGCTACATTAAAAATGAAGCATTTGGCGAACATCGGTGAAGCCGAGGGAGTGGAATACGGCAACCCAATTATTGAAGTGAAGCTGGACAAAAAGAAAAAGGAGCTTCGCATAATCGACCAAGGAATTGGGATGACGAAGGAAGAGGTTGAAAAATACATCAACGAAATCGCTTTTTCTGGCGCCGAGGAATTCATTGAAAAATACAAGGACAAAAATGGAAAGGATGCCGGCATTATTGGGCATTTCGGTCTTGGGTTTTATTCGGCGTTTATGGTTGCAAAAAAGGTGGAAATCATCACTAAAAGCTACAAAGACGAGCCAGCGGTGCACTGGACCTGCGACGGTTCGCCGGAATTTACCATTGAAAAGGCCGACAAAAAGGAAAGAGGGACTGAGATTATCCTTCACATAGCCGACGATTCTACCGAATTTTTGGAAGAAAGCCGCATCCGCGAATTGCTGGTGAAGTATAACAAGTTTATGCCAATTCCGATTAAATTCGGAACCCGCACCGAAACCCTTCCAAAACCCGAAGACGCAAAAGAAGACGATAAAGCGCCAACGAAGGAAGTTGACAATATCATCAATAATCCAAACCCGGCGTGGACAAAGCAGCCGACTGAATTGGAGGATAAAGATTATAATTCTTTTTACAGGGAATTGTACCCAATGCAGTTTGAGGAGCCGCTTTTCCACATACACCTGAACGTTGACTACCCGTTCAATCTTACCGGAATACTTTATTTCCCGAAGATGACGAACGATATGAGCATTCAAAAGGATAAAATCCAACTCTATCAAAACCAGGTTTTCGTAACCGATAATGTCGAGGGAATCGTGCCCGAATTCTTGACGATGCTCCGTGGGGTAATTGACAGTCCGGACATTCCGCTGAACGTTTCGCGAAGCTATTTGCAGGCCGATGGCGCTGTGAAAAAGATTTCGAGCTACATAACCCGAAAAGTTGCTGATAAGTTGAAAAGTCTTTTCAACAACGATCGTGAAGGCTTTGAAAAGAAATGGAACGATATTAAAATCGTTATTGAATACGGAATGCTGACCGAAGATAAGTTCTTCGAAAAAGCACAGGATTTTGCACTGTATCCAACAGTTGATGACAAATATTTCACGTTTTCGGAATTCAAGGAAAAAATAAAAGATGTTCAGACCGATAAGGACGACAATCTTGTAATCCTTTATGCTTCCATCAAAGAAGAGCAGCACAGCTACATTGAAGCCGCAAAAGAGAAAGGCTATGAAGTATTGCTTTTGGATTCGCCAATAGTTGCACACTTACTTCAAAAAGTAGAAAGTAAGGAGGAGAAAATTTCCTTTGTGCGCGTGGATAGCGATCACGTGGAAAACCTCATCAAAAAAGATGATGCACAGATTTCAAAACTTTCCGACGAAGAAAAAGAAACACTGAAAACCTTTTTGGACGGCGTTATTCCGAAGGGAAAATTCAGCGTACAATTGGAGGCTTTGGACAGCAATGCAAATCCGTTCATCATTACCGAGCCCGAATTTATGCGCAGAATGAAAGATATGCAGAAAACCGGCGGTGGCGGTATGTTTGGTATGGGAGGCTTCCCGGAAATGTATAATTTGATCGTAAACACCAATCACGAATTGGTAAGCGAAATCTTAAATACCAAGACCGATAAGAAGAAAGAACGATTAGTAAACCAAGCTTTGGACTTGGCAAGATTGAGCAAAAATTTACTCAAAGGAGAAGAGCTAACGGCGTTTATAAAACGCAGTTACGAGATGATTAAATAAGAAAAATTTTCTAAAAGGATAAAAGGTCATTGCCAAAAAGACGGTAATGGCCTTTTTTTATTGATAGTCTAGGCACAAAGACATTAATTTAAGGATGCTTCATATTTTAACATAAAAACTTATAAACAGTTGTTTCATTTTAGAAATTTTAACATACATTTAGTGCTCTAACTGTAAATCGTTTAATTATGAAAAAAATTACATTTTTGATCTTATCGGCATTGATGTTGTCAACGTTCAGTTGGCATCTTAATGCACAGACGTACTCGGGTGCGGGAACACCCACCCCGATACCCGCCACGGGCACTGGTGGCTTTCCTTGTACTGGTGGTCCTACCGTATCTACGGCCAATGTGCCGTTAACGGGAGTTATAGGCACTGCGCCGGGTGAATATCAAATAACTTCCTTGGCCTTTAACATTGTCCATACTTGGGCAAGTGATATTGACCTTGCCCTTTTAACTCCTGGTGGTTCCACACTAGATATAACCTCAGATAATGGAGGTAGCAGTGGTTTTGATACTGCCGCCACCTTGATTATTCGCGACGATGCTCCCACTGCTGTGAATACTTGGACAACTGGCGCACCTTCTGCAAATGGCTATAGAGCTGAGGCTGGTTTATTGAATACCCTGCTTGCAGGTCAGACAGTTAACGGAAACTGGACTATTAATATTTGCGACGATACGGGAGGTGACTCCGGAACTCTTAACAGTTATCAAATAACATTTGTTATGATTCCAATTACCGTGGGCGATCCACCAGTAATTGTGTGTCCATCAGACATTACCGCAAATAACATATCCGGCACCTGTGGCGCCGTGGCAAACTATTCTGCTCTTGCTATTGATACCGAGGACGGTAATATCTCTGGGGATATCGTATCTACCCACCCAAGTGGAAGTACTTTTCCTGTAGGCGTTACTACCGTAACACTATCGGTTACTGATAGCGATAACAAC